>MTLE01000066.1_pt3 | contig 71932 bp, 58 predicted proteins | sample 1982461 | NCBI WGS metagenome assembly MTLE01 (sample SAMN05712605, study PRJNA340218) | biofilm metagenome | isolation source: sample SPL anode biofilm adapted to -200 mV | place: USA | collected 2012-02-03 | reverse complement strand
GCCCTGACCGAAGAGAAGAAGGACGAGGCCAAGAAGGACGCCGCCCCCAAGGCCAAGAAGGCCAAGAAGGCTGCCAAGAAGGCTGAGAAGGCTGCCGAGCCCGCCAAGGAAGAGGCCAAGAAGGCCCTGACCGAGGAGAAGAAGGACGAGGCCAAGAAGGATGCCGCCCCCAAGGCCAAGAAGGCCAAGAAGGCTGCCAAGAAGGCCGAGAAGGCTGCCGAGCCCGCCAAGGAAGAGGCCAAGAAGGCCCTGACCGAGGAGAAGAAGGACGAGGCCAAGAAGGACGCCGCCCCCAAGGCCAAGAAGGCCAAGAAGGCTGCCAAGGCCGAGAAGAAGGAAGCCGCTCCTGCCGAGAAGAAGTAAGCTCGAACGGATCAAGCGCAGAGAAGGGCCCCGCGAGGGGCCCTTCTCTTTTTGAGCCCTGCCGGCCGGTGCCGAACGCCCCGTGCCCGCGGACCGGTCCAGGCCCCTTGCACAACTTCATTAATTAATTATTATTGTCGGGAACCCGGGGTGCGGGGCCCGGTGGCCCCGCGTGGAACCCGATGCCTGGAGCCGGTCCATGTGGAAATTCGCCAACGACCTGGGTGCCTATGCCTCGGCCTTCCTGATCGTGACTTCCTTCGTGGCCCTGTCGGTGCTCTGCGTGGAATTCGTGAAGCGGTTCCTTCCCTGGTTCCAGTTCGACAAGGAAACCTCCGACCTCGGGCAGATCTTCGGCGGGGCCATCGGGACCCTGTTCGCCCTGGTGTTCGCCATGGTCACCGTGGCCGTGTGGCAGAACTACGACCGGGTGCAGAATGCGGTGGGCGAGGAAGCCAACGCCCTCCACAGCATCTACACGTCCCTGGAGACCTATCCTCCCGCCGTGCGGAACGAGGCCCGGGGGCTGCTCCATGCCTACGTGAAGGAGGTGGTCACCCACGAATGGGCCGTGATGAAGGAGCGGGAGACGCTGTGGGATTCCGAGGCCCAGCGCCTTTTCGACGAGCTCAGCGCCGCCCTGACCGGTTACCGGCCCCGGGACCAGGGGGAACTCCCCCTGCACGGCGAGGTGCTGACCCAGCTGTCCCGGAGCCGCAGCCTCCGCCAGGACCGGGTGCGCGCGGGCGTGGTCTACCTGGACACCGGCATGTGGATCTCCCTCGCCGCGGGGACGGGGGTCCTGATGCTGTTCTGCAGCGCCTGGCGGGTGCCCGGCCGGAAGCAGCACTACCTCATGGCCGGGGCCATGGGCGCCAGCCTGGGCATCGTGTTCTTCCTGATGCTCTCCTACAACCACCCCTTCCAGGGGCACGGGGCCGTGGGCCCCGCGCCCTTCCTCCTCTACAAGGACCTTCTCTGGAAGTGACCGAGGAGCCTTATCCTCCTAGCAGACCTGGTGCATCCAGCCGTTGGTGTCCGGTTCCACGCCGTGCTGCAAGTTCAGGAGCGCCTCGCGCAGCTGGGCGGCGACGGGGCCGGTCTCGCCGCGGTTGATCTTCCATTCGCCGTGGGCGGACTTCACCGTGCCGATGGGGGTGATCACGGCGGCGGTGCCGCAGGCGAAGGCTTCGGTCATGCGGCCTTCCAGGAGGGCGTCGCGCCAGTCGTCCACGGAGATGCGGCGCTCCTCGGAGCGGAAGCCGAGCTTCCGGGCCATCTCCAGGAGGCTGAGGCGGGTGATGCCGGGCAGCAGCGTGCCGGTGAGCACCGGGGTGACCACGATGGTCTCGCCGCCTTCCTTGTAGACGAAGAAGATGTTCATGCCGCCCATCTCCTCGATGTAGCGGCGATGCACGGCGTCCAGCCACACCACCTGGTCGCAGCCTTCGGCCTTGGCCTCGGTCTGGGCCACGAGGCTGGCGGCGTAGTTGCCGGCGCACTTGGCGGCGCCGGTGCCGCCGGGCGCGGCGCGCACGTAGTTCTCGGAGATCCACACGGTCACCGGCTTGACGCCCTGGGGGAAGTAGGCGCCGGAGGGGGAGGCGATGAGGATGAAGAGGTATTCCTTGGCGGCCTTCACGCCCAGGGCGGCTTCCGTGGCGATCATGAAGGGGCGGAGGTAGAGGCTCTCGCCGATGGCCTTGGGCACCCAGTCCTGCTCCTGGCGGATGAGCATGTCCGCGGCTTCCACGAAGAGGTCCACGGGCAGTTCGGGCATGGCCAGGCGCCGGGCGGAGGCGTTGAAGCGGTGGGCGTTGGATTCGGGACGGAAGGTCTTGATGTGGCCGTCGGGCTGGCGGTAGGCCTTGAAGCCCTCGAAGATCGCCTGGCCGTAGTGCAGCACGCTGGCGGCCGGATCCAGGACGATGGGGCCGTAGGGCTTGAGCACGCCCTTGCCCCAGCCCATCTCCTCGCTGTAGGGGATGACCACCATGTGCTCGGTGAAGACCTTGCCGAACCCGGGGTTCTGCATGCGCTTGGCCCGTTCCTCCGGTGACAGGGGCTCCCGGGCGAGCTGGACGTCGAAGCGCGCGGTGTTGGAGGTGGAAAGGGCGGTCATGGCAGCTCCTTCGGGGGAGAGGACCCGGGGCGGGCGTGGATCAGCCCTCCCAGGCGCTCGATGGCCTCGCGGGTAACGCTCGGCGCGTGGGTTGAGAAGTTGAGGCGCAGGCAGTTGGTGCCCCGCCCATCCGGAAAGAAGAGGGGACCCGGGGCGAAGCCCAGCCCGTGGGAGATGGCTTCGCGGTGCAGGTCGAGGGCGGAGACGTCCTCGGGCAGCACCACCCAGAGGTGCATGCCGCCCTTGGGCTCGGTGACTTCGGCGTCCCGGGGGAAGCTGGCCTGGATGGCCTCCAGCATGGCGTCCCGGCGCTCGCGCAGGGACTTGCGGATCCGCACCAGATGGCGCCGGAACCCGCCGGAGTCCAGGAAGTGGCCCAGCACGGCCTGGGAGAGGGTCGGCAGGGCGATGGTGTGGACCTCCTGCACCAGGGCCAGGCGCCGCAGGACGTCGTCGGGGGCGATGATGTAGCCCAGGCGCAGGCCCGCGGCCACGGACTTGGAGAAACTGCCCAGGTGGATGACGTGCTCGGCCCCGGGCAGGCTCCGGAAGCTCGGGGTGCGGCCGCCGATGAAGCGAAGGTCCCCGTAGGTGTCGTCCTCCACGAGGGTGACGCCGTGCGCGCGGGTGAGGGCCAGGATGCGCTCGCGCCTCGCGCGGGAGAGGGTCATGCCCGTGGGGTTGTGGAAGGTGGGCACGGTGAAGAGGAACTTGGCGTCGCCCTTCTGCAGGATGGAGGCGAGGCGGTCGGGGTTCAGGCCGTTGCGGTCCACGGGCACCGGCACGGCCTCCCGGCCCAGGGTGCGGATGAGGGCCAGGGCGCCCACGTAGCAGGGGCTTTCCACCAGCACGCGGTCCCCCGGGATGGTCAGGGATTCCAGCACCAGCGCGAGGCCGGCCTGGGCGCCGGGGATGGTGCGGACGCCCCAGCCGGGGGGCACCGGCTCGCCCTCGTCCCGGAGCCAGCCGGCCACGCCGTCCAGGAACGAGGGATGGCCGGCCGGTGCGGCGTACACCCAGGCCTCGGCTTCCAGTTCCTTCATGGTGCGGGTGTACAGCCGGCGCAGGGCATCGCCCGGCAGCAGGTCGGTGGGGGGGAAGGCGGCGGAAAAGCTCACCAGGCTCCGGTTCTGGGCCGCCTCCAGGGTGTCGCCGAGCCAGGGCCCCAGTTCGTCCTCCCGCACCCGGAGGGACGAGCCCTGGAAGGGGAAGGTGTCGGGGTCCAGCATGGCCGGGGCTTCGGGCAGGTAGTCGCTGACGAAGCTGCCCCGTCCCGTCACGGTCTGGACCCAGCCGGTGCGCTTGAGGCCGGCCAGGGCCTTGAGCACCGTCAGGCGGTGCACCTTGAACCGCTGCGCCAGGTCCGGGACTGCGGGCAGGCGCATGCCCGGGTTCCACTCGTTGGCCTGGATGAGCGAACGGAGGGTCCGCTGCAGTTGCAGGTAGAGGGGGCTGGCCGCGCCGGGGTTCAGGGGAGGGGTGGGGATCATGACCCCCAAAGCTTGGGCTCCTGGCCGCCAAAAGTCACCCCACGGGGGGCGGAACTACAGGCCATCGCAGACCACCGGCCGGGTTGGATGTATTTTCGATAATTTCCCATACCGGCACAGACCACTATCCTTCATTCATCAGCCTCGCCGGGAAGCCCCGGGCGGGGCCGATCAGGCGAAGTCCCCGCGCCGGATGCCCGCGGCCCGGCGGATGCCCAGGGCGGAAACGCCCAGGGTGTCCGGGTCCAGCACCTCCTGGGCCACCCGCCGCACCTGGTCCAGGTCGACGTCCTCGATTTCCTGGATCTGCTCGTCCAGGGAAAGGATGCGGTCGGTGTGCAGGCTCTGGTAGGCCAGGGAGAACATGCGGCTGGTGGCGGATTCCTGGCTGAAGACCAGGTTGGTGCGCAGCTGGAGCTTGGCCCGGTCCAGTTCGTCCCGGGTGACGCCCGAGGCCCGCACCTTGGCGCACTCGGCCGCCGCCCGGCGCACCAGTTCACGGGCCCGCTCCGGGGCGCAGCTGGCGCTGATCTGCAGGGCCCCGGTGTCGTGGTAGTGGGTGAGGTAGGTGCCCACCTGGTAGCACAGGGCGTTCTTCTCCCGCAGTTCCATGAAGAGCCGGCTGGACATGCCGCCCCCCAGCACGTGGCTCAGCACCCCCACCGCCGCCCGGTCCGGATGCACGTGGGGCTGGGCCGGGAAGCCCATGACGAGGCTGGTCTGTTGCAGTTCCTTGCGGGGCGTGTTGAGCACGAAGGGGCGGGGCGGACCGGAGGCGGCCCGGCCGGAACCTTCGTCCAGCAGGCCCAGCGGCAGGGCGTCCAGCACGGGCTGGAGGAGGTCCAGGAAGGGCTGCACCTCGATGTCCCCCGCGGCGACGATGAGGATGGTGGGCGCCCGGTAGGTCTTCTGGAAGAAGGCCCGGGCCTGGTCCCGCCCATAGGTGGCCACCTGGTCCCGCCGCCCCAGGATGGAGTGGGCCAGGGGGCTGCCCGGCCAGAAGTGGGCGTAGAACAGCTCGCTCACCCAGTCATCCGGCTGATCCTCGCTCTGGCTGATCTCCTCCAGGATCACGTTCCGCTCCCGCGCCAGCTCCTCGGCGTCGAAGGTGGGCGTGGTCACCAGGTCCTCCAGGATCGCCACCAGGTCCGGGAGCTTCTCCTTCAGGACCTTGCCGTAGAAGCAGGCGGCCTCCTTGCCCGTGAAGGCGTCGAGGCTGCCCCCCAGGTGATCGGTGGCCTCGGCCATGACCTGGGGTTCAGGGAACCGGGCCGTGCCCTTGAAGACCGTGTGCTCGATGAAGTGGGCCAGCCCCTCCTCCCCGGGAAGCTCCCAGCAGGAGCCCCGCTTCACCCAGAACCCCACGGAGCAGCTGCGCACGCCGGGGATGGGGTCGATGAGGATCTCGGTGCCGTGGGGGGTGACGGAACGGTAGGGCATCGGACCAGTGTAACGGTTAAACATCCCGCCCATTCGCCGGCATGGAAGTGCGGGATCCTACCCTTCCGCGTCCCGGCCGGCCAGGCCCACGGGGGTGACCTGGAGCTTCCACCCGCACAGCGCCCAGCACAGCGCGCCGAAGAGGAGGAGGGCCAGGATCGAGACCAGCACGGGGCTGGCGATCTGCTCCTGGGCGAGGATCTCCCAGTCCGCGACCATGCCGCCGCGGCTGCCGGAGATGCTCTCGATGTGATGGAGGAAGGTGAACCGCTGCAGGGTCGCGGGCAGCACCCGCAGGATGGATTCCCAGCCGAAGAGCACCAGGGCGCCCCAGAGGGTGCCCCGCTTGAAGACGAGGACCAGGAGGCTCATGAACGCCAGCTCCGCCCAGAAGGCCAGCACCAGGGCCAGGGCCTGGAGGGCGGCGGAGCCGGGGTCGGCGCCCAGGATCATCAGCCCGAGGCCGGCGGCCGCGAGCCAGCACCCGCCCCAGGCGAACCAGATGAGGCCCTTGGCGAAGGGGAGGCTCCACACGGGCACGGGGCGCACGAGGATGAGCGGGAGGGTGCGCTGTTCCATGTCCTCCCGGATCCCGCCGGGGGCGGCCACCAGCACCATGATGGGCAGGACCAGGGCCGCCAGGACCCCGTGGAAAAGGTGGAGGGCCAGGCGGGAATCGAAGCTTCCGAACTGCCTGCCGATCATCAGGCCCACGAAGGAGAACGCCACGGGCAGGATGGCCAGGGCGCACAGCACCCAGCCCCGGGCCTGGAGGACCCTGGGGGCGTACCCCAGGGCCACCGCGCGCACGGTGGCCAATGCGGAGAGGGCTCGGCTCGTCATTGGTTGTCCTTGGTGAGGAACTGGAAAACCGCGTCCAGGTTGAGGTCCAGGGGGTCGAGACCGGCCAGGGGGAGCCGGCCCTCCACCACCGCCTCCTGGAGCCGGGGCAGGAAGGTCCTGGGATTGCGCACGGCCAGGACTGTGCCGCCTTCCTCCATGCGCAGGGCGACCAGCTCGTCCTGCTCCACGGCCCATCGGGCCACGGCGGCGGCCGAATCAGCGGTGACGCGTAGCTCCACGGGGTGCCGGTCCAGCAGCTCGCGGATTTCGGGCACGCTCCCCTCGGCCAGGAGCCGGCCCCGGAAGAGCAGGAGGATGCGGTCGGTGAGCTGGGCCACCTCGCCCAGGATGTGGCTGGAGACGATGATCCGGGCGCCGCCCTCGGCCAGCATGCGCAGGAGGTCCATGAGCTGCAGGCGGGCTTCGGGATCCAGGCCGTTGAAGGGCTCGTCCAGGATGAGGAGCTTGGGTTCGTGGAGCAGGGCCTGGGCCAGGCGCACCCGCTGGCGCATGCCCTTGGACATGGAGGTGAAGGGCTGGCCGGCGCGGCTCTCCATGCCGGTGATGGCCAGGGCGCGCTGCAGGGCCAGGTCCAGGGCGCGGCCCTGGAGGCCCGAAAGCTGGCCCATCATGCGCAGCCACCGGTCTCCGCGCATGCCGCCGGGAAAACGATCCCCTTCGGGCACCAGGCCCAGGCGGGCGAGTACAAGGGGATTGCGGTAGGGCGCCTCGCCGAACACCTTCACCTCGCCGCCCGAAGGCGGAAGGAGGCCGCACAGGAGCTGGATCAGGCTGGACTTGCCCGCACCGTTGGGGCCCAGGAGGCCGGTGATGCCGCCGCCGGGACCCAGGTCGAAGCTGGTGGGGGACAGGCCGAGGATATCGCCGTAGCGGAGGGAGGCGCGCTGGAGGGAGATCATATGGTCGCCTCGCTGGGGCGCGTGCGCCGCACCGCGATGGTGAGCCACAGGGCCAGGTGGAAGCCGGTGCCCAGGAGCACGGGGATCCACCCCTGCTCGGTCTGGAGCCCGAGGATGAGCCGGGGCCAGGCCTTGCTCAGGGTGCCCAGGCCCAGGGCCATCCAGCGCGGGTCGGACAGGGCGCCGGAAGCCACGCCGCCCAGGGCGCTGGAGCCCAGCAGGATGCCCAGGGCCCAGCCGAAGCCCGCCTTGGGGGAGGAGGCCAGGCTGGAGGCGCCCAGCGTCACGGCGCCCATGAGGGCCGAAACGGCGGCGGCCGCGGGCAGCAGGTAGAGGGGCGCCGTGGGCCACACCGGCCCGTGCAGGCCGGCGATGGCCAGGGACAGGCCCCAGGGCAGGAAGATGAAGGGGAGCATCACGGCCAGGGGCAGCCCCGCGGCGAAGAGGGCCTTGGCGCCGAGGTAGTCCAGGGGCGTGACGGGATGGGCGTAGAGCAGGGGGCGGATGCGGTAGAGGGTGTCGCGGGCCACGAGCCCGCCGCCCACCAGGGCCACCTGGAGCCACAGGATGGTGATCATGAACGGGTTCAGGAGGCCGGCCTGGAACCTGGCGCCCTGGGGAAGGAAGGCTTCCGTGGCCTTCCGGATGTCGGCCAGGGCGGCCTTGCTGGCCATGAGGTGGTTCACGTAGAGCTGCGCGACCAGGATCAGCAGGATGGCCAGGAAGACGAAGCCGAAGAACCGTCCCAGCTTGAGGCGCAGCACGCGCCGCAGGTCGAAGCGGAAGATCACGAGGGCCGGGGGCAGGCCCTGGCCCGGTTCGGGGCGCGGAGGGAGGGAGGGGGCGTAGATGGGCATCAGGCGGGCCTCAGGGCGCGGATCAGGACTTCGTCGAGGCGGTCATGCCTGGGCGTGAGCTGCACCAGGGTGGCGCGTCTCGCCTGGGCCCACCGGAAGGCGGCCACCGGGTCGGCGTCCGCCAGTTCCACATCGTAGAGCCCGTTGCGCGCTTCCAGCACCGTGCCCAGCTGGCCCAGCTCGGCCTCCTGGGCGGCGCTGAGCGGATCCAGGAAGCGCAGCTCGAAGCGCCGCGACAGCATCCGGCGCAGGCCCGCCATGCTGCCGGAGGCCTTCACCTCGCCCTTGTCCAGGATCACCAGCTGGTCGGCCACGCGCTCCACATCCAGCAGCAGGTGGCTGGCCAACACGACGCTGGTGTCCAGTTCGGCGCGCACCTTCAGCACCAGGTCCAGCATGCGGGTGCGGCCTTCGGGATCCAGGCCGTTGGTGGGCTCGTCCAGGAAGACCAGCTCCGGAGAGTGCACCAGGGCCTGGGCCAGCTTCACCCGCTGGCGCATGCCCGTGGAGTAGCCGGAGACGTTGCGGTACCGCGACTCGTCGAGGCCCACGAAGTAGAGGACCTCGTGGGCACGGTCCCGGGCCTGGCGCGCCGACAGGCCGCTCAGCTCGCCCCAGAAGGCCACCTGCTCGTAGGCGGAGGCATCCTCGATGAGGGCGTCGTACTCGGGCATGTAGCCGATGCGGGAACGCAACTTCGCCGCATCGGCGCCGGCCAGGGGCACGTCCAGCACCTCGCCCCGGCCCCCTGCGGGCCGCAACAGGCCCAGCAGCGTCTTGAGGAGCGTGGACTTGCCCGAGCCGTTGGGGCCGAGGAGACCGATGATCCCCGGCTCCAGCCTCAAGGTCACCCCGCGAAGGGCGACCACCGGTCCGTAACGAACTTCCAGATCTTCGAATGCGAGCAAAGGACGCTCCTAGAATTTCATCCCGACGCTGCCCTGGAGGACGTTCCCATCGTAGGTGCGGTCAACGGAACTCACAAGGTAGCGCGCCTCGGCCGACAGCGCCCGGTTGAACCGGTAGCCCGCGCCCGCGGTCACCGCCAGCTTGGTGGTGTGGGAGGACACCCGGGCTCCGTCCGCCGGGGTGCGATCGAAGAACCACCGCACGCCGCCCAGGCCGGCCAGGACGTAGGGCCCCTTGGCCGTGCCCGAGAAGTGGTAGAGGTGGTCGAAGGAGAGCACGTAGTTGCTGGCCTTGGTCTTCAGGGCCGGCGTCCCCGCGGGGCCGCCTTCGGGGAACACGTTCCATTCCAGGCGCGTGCGCCGCGCCAGCCCGTCCTTGAGGTAGCGGTTCCACTGCACGCCCAGGCCCAGGCCGGTGGTGTGGTCCAGGGCCCTGCCCAGCTCCTTGGCCGGGAGGTTCGCCTGCACCTGCCAGGCGAAGTCCGACCGGTCGCGGGAATGCCAGTGCCAGCGGTGGTGGTGGGCCGGCTTGGCGTCGGGCTCGTCGGCGAACCCGGGCGCGACGCTGGCGGCGCAAAGGAGGAAAGCGAGGTTTCGAAGAACGTGCCGCATGGAATCTCCGTGGCTTTTCAATGCCTACGCTCCGGCGGCCCGGAAGGTTTAGAGAGCCCGGTTTTGGACATGAAAAAGCCCGGCACGGGGTGCCGGGCTCGTGGCGTGGGCCAGGAAGGACTATTCGGTGACGAGCTCCCGGCGGCGCTCCTTGAGGCGGCCGGCCTTGCCGAGCTTGTCGCGCAGGAAGTAGAGCTTGGCGCGGCGGACCTTGCCGCTGCGGAGCACTTCCAGCTTGTCGATGGAGGGGCTGTGGAGGGGGAAGACGCGCTCGACCCCGATGCCGGCCGAGATCTTCCGGACGGTGAAGGAGGTGCGCATGCCGCCGCCCTTGATGCCGATCACCACACCCTGGTAGATCTGGATGCGCTCCTTCTCGCCTTCCTTCACCTTCACGTGCACCTTGACGGTGTCGCCGGGGGCGATCTTGGGCAGGTCGGAACGAAGCATGCCAGCTTCGAGGCGGTCCATAACGTTGCTCATGACATCTCCTGTTGTGGCCAGCGGTCCCGGGGCCAAAACGGCCGGACATGGCGCACGAATCCCAGACTCGGGCTGATCAGTTTACCGGAATGCCCCAGGATTTCCAGCGCTTTTCCAGCCCCGGGGCCGGGGCCGGTCCCAGTCCTCCGGGTGCTCCACCTGCCAGGCGCACCACTGGTCCGCCCGGGGCAGGGCCGGGATGCGGGCCTGGAAGGCCGCCCACAGGTCCGGGCGCAGGCGCCGCGTGCGGGCCATGGCCTCCCGGAGGCGGTGGAGCCGGATGGCTTCGTGGTTGCCCCCCTGGAGCACTTCCGGTACCGGGATCCCTTCGAAGTCCGCGGGCCGGGTGTAGTGGGTGTGGTCCAGCAGGCCTTCGGCGAAGCTGTCCGCTCCCGCGGAGGCGCTGTTGCCCAGCACGCCCGGAAGCCAGCGGCACACCGCGTCGATGAGGAAGAGGGCCGGGAGCTCGCCCCCCGAGAGCACGGCCTGTCCCACGCTGAGCTCCTCGTCCACGTAGAGGTCCACCGCGCGCTGGTCCAGGCCCTCGAACCGGGTGCACACCAGCACCACCTGGTCCAGGCCGGCCAGCTCCAGCACCTTCGCGTGGTCCAGGGGCGGGGCGGCGGGGCTGAAGTGGATGACGCGGCGCCGGGGTTCCCGGGGCAGCGACGCCAGGGCGTCCCGCACCACGTCGGGCCGGAGCACCATGCCGGGTCCGCCCCCGAAGGGCGGGGCGTCCACGTGGCCGAACGTGTTGCCCGCGAAGGGGCGGTAGGAATGGGTGGCCAGCACATGGCCCAGTTCCCGGAAGGCCCGGCCCGTGACCCCCGCATGGGCCAGGTCGAAGAATTCGGGGAGAAGGGTCAGGACGTCGAAACGCATGGGATCCAGTTTGTCACAGGGATTCGGGCGGCGAGGCCTTGCGCTTTGCCGGGGGGCGACCATCCTTTCGGTGTCGAATCCGGCCGGAACGGCTTCAATTATATAAATGATTCTCTTTAGAGTGGTCCAGCGGACCGCTCCGATCCCTTTTCAATCAACCATCCAAAAGAAAGGCACTCCCATGGAATGGGTCAATCTGCTTCTCCAGATCCTCGAACTGCTGGTGCGCTTCCTGGCTACGAAGTAGGCGCCGCCTCCGACCAACCCTCCCCGTCCTCCAGGGCGGGATCCACCGGCACCCGGTAGGCCTCGGAGCCCCAGGCTCCCAGGTCCCGGGTGCGGCAGCGCTCGGAGCAGAAGGGGCGGGTGGGGGTGGTCTCCCAGGGGACGGGCTTCCGGCATTGGGGGCAAGGGCGCACGAGCATGGGCCCAGTGTACCACCCACCCCTCCCGCCCAATCCTGCTTGTCTCGGCATTAAAAAATTTTAGTCAGTTTTGGAAGATCCTGTTGACACCTGGATTTCCTTGCGTAGACTGGGGAGTGCGGAATGGTGACGGAACCTTCCGGCACCCCCAGGAGGCACGTATGGGAAAGATCATCGGCATCGACCTCGGCACCACCAACAGCTGCGTGGCCGTCATGGAGGGTGGCCAGCCCAAGGTCATTCCCAACGCGGAAGGCTCGGACACCACCCCCAGCGTCGTGGGCTTCAACCCCAAGACCAGCGAGCGCCTCGTGGGCGCCGCCGCCAAGCGGCAGGCCGTGGCGCAGCCCAAGAACACCATTTCGTCCATCAAGCGGTTCATGGGCCTGCCCTTCTCGGACTCCCCCAAGGAGCAGCACCTGGTGCCCTACGTCGTGGAGCGCGGCGAGAAGGGCGGCTGCAACGTCAACATCATGGGCAAGCACTACACCCCTGAAGAGATCAGCGCCATGGTCCTCACCAAGATGAAGGACAGCGCCGAAGCCTACCTGGGCGAGAAGGTCACCCAGGCCGTCATCACCGTGCCCGCCTATTTCAACGACGCCCAGCGCCAGGCCACGAAGGATGCCGGCGCCATCGCGGGCCTCGAGGTCATGCGCATCATCAACGAGCCCACCGCCGCGGCCCTGGCCTACGGCCTGGACAAGAAGAAGGACGGCACCATCGCCGTGTTCGACTTCGGCGGCGGCACCTTCGACATCTCCATCCTCGAGGTGTCCGAGGGCGTGGTCGAGGTGAAGTCCACCAACGGCGACACGCACCTGGGCGGCGACAACGTGGACCAGCTGATCATCGACTGGCTCATCGAGGAGTTCCAGAAGGCCGAGGGCATCGACCTGCGCAAGCAGGCCGAAAGCCTCCAGCGCCTGAAGGAGGCCGCCGAGAAGGCCAAGTGCGAGCTCTCCGCCACCACCCAGACCGACATCAGCCTGCCCTACATCACCGCCGACGCCAGCGGCCCCAAGCACATCAGCCAGACCCTCACCCGCAGCCGGTTCGAGGCGATGCTCGAGCCCATCCTCCAGAAGCTCCGGATCCCCTGCGAGAACGCGGTTAAGGACGCCAAGCTCAGCCACCACGAGATCGACGAGGTGGTCCTGGTGGGCGGCTCCACCCGCACCCCCAAGGTCCAGGAGCTCGTCAAGTCCATCTTCGGCCGCGAGCCCAACAAGAGCGTGAACCCCGACGAAGTGGTCGCGGTGGGCGCCGCGGTGCAGGGCGGCGTGCTCGCCGGCGACGTGAAGGGCGTGCTGCTGCTGGACGTGACGCCGCTGTCCCTGGGCATCAACGCCAACGGGGGCCAGATGAGCGTCATCATCCCCCGCAACACCACCATCCCCACCAAGCGGTCCGAGATCTACACCACCGCCGTGGACAACCAGCCCGGCGTGGACATCGAGGTGTTCCAGGGCGAGCGTCCCCTGGTGGAAGGCAACAAGCTCCTGGGCAACTTCCACCTGGGCGGCCTGCCCCCGGCGCCCCGCGGCATGCCCCAGATCGAGGTGGTCTTCGACATCGACGCCAACGGCATCGTGCACGTCACCGCCAAGGACAAGGGCACCGGCAAGGACGCCAGCATCACCCTCACCGGTTCCACGGGCCTGTCCAAGGAGGAGATCGACGCCAAGGTCCGGGACGCCGAGGCCCACAAGGCCGAGGACGACGACCGCAAGAAGCTCCTGGAGGACAAGAATCACCTTGACCAGACCATCTACCAAGTGGAGAAGCTCATCAAGGAGAGCGGCGACAAGCTCCCCGAGGGCGACCGCAAGGATGCCGAGGCCGCCATCGCCGAAGGCAAGGAGGCCCTGGCCAGCCTGGACAAGGACCGCATCGCCAAGGCCCTGGAGAACCTAAACGCCAAGAGCCACAAGCTGGCCGAGAGCATCTACAAGGACGCCCCGCCCCCGCAGGATCCCGGCGCGGCGGCCCCCGGCGGCGGCGAGAAGAAGAAGGAAGACGACGTCATCGACGCCGAGGTCGTGAACTAGAAGTACGGTACATCCCAGGGGCCGGGGTCTCGACCCCGGCCCCTCGTCTATCCGGCAAAAAACCTTAGTCCGGTTGGCGCAAATCCAGGGTAAATTGCTGCCATGGCCACTCCCGACTACTACAAGATTCTTGGTCTGCCCAAGAGCGCCTCCGAGGAGGACATCAAGAAGGCCTACCGGAAGCTGGCGCGCAAGTACCACCCCGACCTGAATCCCGGCAACAAGGATTCGGAGGCCCGGTTCAAGGAGGTCACCGAGGCCAACGACGTCCTGTCGGATTCAACCAAGCGAAGGAACTACGACACCTACGGCGACCCTGCGGGGCCCGGGGCCCCCATGGGCGGACAGGGGTTCTCCTTCGAGGACGGCGGGTTCGCGGGCAGCTTCCAGGACCTCTTCGCGGGGTTCGGAAAGCGTCCCCAGGGGCGCCGGAGGCCCGGTCCCAGGGCGGGCGAGGACACCCAGCACACGGTGCGCATCGGGTTCAAGGACGCCTTCAACGGCACGCGCCTCACCCTCAACCTCCACCGGTCCGAGACCTGCCCGGCCTGCCAGGGCAGCGGCGAAAAGGTGGGGGCGCCGGTGAGCACCTGCCCCACGTGCTCGGGCCGGGGCTACCAGGAGCAGGGCGGCGGGTTCTTCCGGTCCCGGGAGGAATGCCCGGCCTGCGGCGGTTCCGGCAAGAAGGCCCCGCCCTGCGAGAGCTGCAGGGGCCAGGGGCGCATCCCCCGGAACGAATCCGTGACCGTGGCCATCCCCGCGGGCGTGGAGGACGGCACCCGGCTGCGGGTCGCCGGCAAGGGCGAGGCCGGCCGCCGAGGCGGCGGCCCGGGCGACCTCTACCTCCAGGTGCAGGTGGAGGGGGACCCGCGTTTCGAACGGCGGGGGGCCAACCTCTACCTGGATCTCCCCATCAGCTTTTCCGAGAGCGCCCTGGGGGCCAAGGTGGAAGTCCCCACCCCCGAGGGCCACTCCACCATCAAGATCCCGCCCGGCACCCAGGGCGGCTCCAACCTGCGCCTCAAGGGGCTGGGCATGCCCATCCCCGGCTCCTCCCAGCGGGGGGATCTCTTCGCCCGCATCAAGGTGGTGACGCCGAAGATCGAGGACGAGCGGTCCAAGGAACTGCTCCGGGAGCTTGCGGAAATCAACGACGGATCCATCCGGGCAAACGCGTGGAGGTGAAATGAGACGGGATCCGAAAAGCGGTTCGTACATGATCGGGGTGGTGGCCGCCCGGTACGAAATCCACCCCCAGACCCTGCGCCTTTATGAAAGGGAGGGGCTCCTGCTTCCTTCCCGAACCGAGGGCAAGACCCGGCTCTACAGCGAGGACGACCTGGAGCGTTTGGAGTTCATCCTGAGTCTTACCAGAGATTTGGGTGTCAATCTCGCGGGGGTGGAGGTGGTCCTGAATCTTCGGGATCGCATGAAAAAAATGCAGGAGGAAATGCAAAACATTATCGAAAAAAATGAATCTAAAATGAAGTCGGCCGGGCTTGAACCCGAAAGGGGTCCGGAAGGCATTTCTTCGACAGGCCTGGTCAAACTGACGCCCCAAGGCCTGCGCAAGAGGTAAGCTGACAATCCCTTTGTTATGCTGTTCCTTCTTCAAGGTGGAATGTGCCCCAACGGCATCTGGAAGAGCGGTCGCTCGACAAGTACTTCGACTCGATCAGGGATCTCCCCCTCCTGACCGCGGAAGAGGAGCGCATCAACGGCAGGTTGTGGCAGAACGACCGCAACCCGGAAGGCCTTCGCATGCTGGTGGAGGGCAACCTCCGCTTCGTGGTGAAGGAGGCCCGCAAGTTCCAGGGCATGGGCCTGGACCTGCTGGACCTCATCTCCGAGGGGAACCTGGGCCTCATCGAGGCCGCCAAGCGCTTCGATCCCGAGCGGGAGAACAAGTTCCTCACCTACGCGTCCTGGTGGGTGCGCCAGGCCATCTTCCACGCCTTGGCCGAGCACGGCAGCAAGATCCGCCTGCCCCAGAAGGTCGCCGGGCACCTGGTGCAGCTCAACCGCATCACCCACCGCCTGGGCCAGGACCTGGGCCGCACGCCCACCGTGGCCGACATCGTGGCCCACAGCAACTTCTCCTCGGAAGAGGTGGAGCGCCTCCAGCTCCTGCAGCAGACCACCTCCACCGTCAGCACCGAACAGGGCATGGGCGAGTCGGACCTCACCCTGGGCGACAGCCTTGAACAGACCATCGAGCCCAGCGCCATGGAAACCCTGGACCAGGAGTCGTTCCAGGACCAGGTTCGGCTCAGCCTGGGCCTGCTCAACGAGAAGGAGCGCCGCATCATCGCGCTGCACTTCGGCCTGGACGGCTCGGACCCCATGACCCTCGAGCGCATCGGGCAATCCTTCGAGCCCCCCATCAGCCGGGAGCGGGTGCGCCAGATCGAGGAGCGCGCCTTCATGAAGATCCGCGAGCGCAGGCGCGTCCTCCTCGGGCAGTTCCTGAAGGGAGACCGTTCGTGAAAGGCGTTGAAGTCTGCCCGCTGTGCGACGGGCGGCGGGTGATTCTCGATCCGGATCCCATGAAGCCGGCCCGGCCGTGCACGTGCGCGGCCCCGGCCGCGGCCCAGCGCGCGGTGCACGGCATCCCCGGCCGGTACCGGGAGGCCACCTTCGAGTCCTTCTGGGAGTGGTGGAAGATCCAGCACCCGCGCGAGAAGCTCGCCGGCGCCCTGGCCCAGGTCAACCAGCTGCTCGAAAACGCCGAGATCCGCGCCACGCTCTCCGAGGACCTGCGCAGCAAGCTCGACCTCATCGTCCACAAGTGCGGGGCCAAGGTCGGCACCGACGGCGAGCTGGGCTGGCGCGACGTGAAGCCCGCCCAGGAGCCCTGGGGCTACCGGTCGCTTTTCAACTGGGCGCGAAGCGACCGGGATCCCTCGGACTTCTGGTGGCTCGACGGACCTCCGGGCTCCGGGCGTAGCACCCTGGCCGCGGCCGCGCTCCGGGCCTGCGGCGAGCGCACCCGCGGCGGGGGCCTGTTCGTGCCGGTGCGCTCCTTCACCCTGGAACTGCGCGACACCTACTACGACAGCCGCAGCTTCACCAACACCGACTTCATCAGCGAGCGCGACCGCATGGCGCCCCTGCTGGAGGCGCCCATCCTCGTCCTGGACGACTTCGACCGCATGGACGGCGACATCCGCGTGGTGCGCGCCATGGCCCAGCTCCTGGACCACCGCTACGGCGAGCAGCTCCCCACCCTCATCACCGCGAGCCGGTGGACCGAGACCCTCCAGAACGGCGACCGGGACACCTACCCGCTGCTGCGCCTGGACGACCCCAGCCTCTTCAGGCGCCTGGCGTCGGCCAAGCGGGTCGTCCTGCGCCCCACCCTGGAGCGACTCCTGGAAACCCTGAATGGGTAGGAAGCTCCTCCGCGCACTCCTGCTCCTTCACCTGCGCCGCCCCGCGGGGCTCTGGGTGGCCCTGGGCGTCCTGACCCTGGTCCTGGGCCTGGGCGCGCTGCGGGTGGAGCGCAGGCTCGACCTCATGAGCCTCCTGCCCACGGACAACCCCGTGGTGCGCGCCAGCATCGAGGCCGGGGTGGGCCAGCAGGAGCTGCTCTGGCTCGCCGCCGAAGGCGGCCCGGGGGACCTGGAGGCGCGGCAGGCCTGGGCCGAGCGCCTCGTGGAGAACCTCCTCACGGACGAAGGCGTGCCCCTCAACGGCATGAGCGGGGAGGGACGCATCTCGCCCCCCGTGCCGGTGCCCGAGGCCCAGGGCGTCTCCCTGTGGCCGCCCCTCCTGGCCGCGGGCAGCTTCCTGGACGGCGACGCCGCCGTGGGGCGCCTGGTCACCGAGCAGTTCTACGCCCTGGCTCCCATGCTCCTGGGGGACCGCCTGGCGCCGCTCACGGAACCCGCTGAGCTCCAGCGGCGCCTGCGGGCCACGGCCAAGGCCCTGGCCTCGCCGGACCCGGCCAAGGCCAAGCTGGCCCAGCTCGACCCCCTCCAGCTCAGCCAGTTCGTCACCGACACGGACGAGACGCGCCTCCGGGTCACCCAGGGCGCCCGGGCCTTCCCCATGAAACTGCGCACCGGCTACCTGGAAACGCGGGACGGCCGGTTCGTCCTGGTGCCCCTGGTGCTCGACTTCCCCAGCGGGGACGCCCGGGCCACGGCGCGGGTCCTGCGATGGCTGGGGGACGGCGCCCGGGGGGCCCTGCCGGCCAAGGCCACCAGCTCCCAGGTCCGCGCGGCCCTGGCCGCGGGCCCGGACCGGACCTTCCCCCTGCAGGCCACCGGCGCCCACGCCATCGCGTACTGGGAATCCAACACCCTCACCCGGGAGGTCCTCCTCAGCCTGCTCCTGAGCTTCGTGCTCATCGGGGTGGTCTACTGGGTCGGCTTCCGAACCCTGGCGGGCTACGGCTTCGTGGTGATCCCGCTGCTGCTGGGCATGCTCTGGGCCCTGGGACTCACGGGCTGGATCCTGGGCAGGCTCAACCTCATGGCGGCGGCCTTCGGCGCCGTGCTCCTGGGCATCGGGGACGACGTGGGCATCCTGCTCTTCAGCCGCTACCGGGACGAGCGCCAGGAAGGCCGGTCCAAGGCCCTGAGCCTGCGGGCCGCCCTGCTGGGCACCGGGCCCGGGGTCGTCGCCGGGGCCCTGGCGACGTCCATGGCCTTCCTGGCCTGCGTGGCGGCGCCCTTTCCGGGTTTCCGGGACCTGGGCCTCACCGCCGGCCTGGGGCTCCTGGCCTGCATGGCCACGGGCTTCCTGGTGCTGCCCGCCCTGCTCCTGGCCCTGGACCGGGGCCATGGGACCTTCGCCCCCGCGCGGCACGCCCTGAAGCACACCGCCCCCATCCGCCCCTGGAAGCCCGCCGCGGCCCTGGTCCTGCTGCTCCTGGGCGCATGGGGGATCCGTTCCATGAAGTGGGAGGAGGACCTGCGCCGCTTCCGGCAGCAGGGCAACCCGGCCCTCGTCCTCCAGGAGAGCCTCGGCCATGCCCTGGGCGCAGGCCTCCAGCCCCTGGCCGTGCAGCTTCCCCTGGACGACCCCGCGCGCCTGCCCCAGCTGTGGAACGCCGTGGTCGTGCCCCTGCGCCGGGAAGGCCTGCCCATGCCCGAGTGGAAAGTGCCCTCGCCCGAGCTCAGGCGCATCCTGGGCTCGGACACCTGGTACCGGAAGGTACTGGAGGAGGCCGCCGCCGCGGGCCTGGACCCGGTGGCCCTGGAGCGCAGCCTCGCGGCCCTGCGCGCCAGCGTGGAGAACCCCCTCAACGTGCCCCGGAGCATCCAGGCCCTCATGCCCCCCGTGAAGACCCCCGTGCGCCGGGAGCCCCTGCGCCTCTTCGGATGGCACGCCGGATCCCCGGCGCCGCAGGCCTCCCGCTCCGAGACCTTCACCCTGCCCCTGCGGCTTTCCGAGGGCGCCCAGGAACGCATCGAGCCCGAGGTGGAAGCCGCGGGCGGACGGATGGTGGGCACGCGCCCGCTCTTCCGCGCCATCAAGGCCGTGGCCCGGGATGCCCTGCGCCAGGTGATCCTCCTGGCCCTGGCCGCGGTGCTGGCCGTGGTGGCCATCTTCGGCCGGCGCCTGCGCTTCCTGGCCCTGGCCCTGGTGCCCCTGGGCGCGAGCCAGGTGGGGGCCCTGGGCGTCCTGGGCTGGACGGGCGAACCTCTCACCTTCCTGTCGCTGGTGGCCATCCCCATCGCCCTGGGCGTCAGCGTGGACACCGCCATGAACCTCCTCCACCGGGCCCGCCTGGAACCCCATGCCGCCGCCCGGGTGGCCCGGGTCAACGCCGTGTGCGCCGGCACCACCCTGGCCGGCTTCGGGGGCCTGGTCTTCAGCGGCTACCGCGGCCTGCGGGGCCTGGGACTGGCCGCCCTGGGCGGCGTGGCCCTGGCCCTCCTGGCCACCCAGTGGATCCTCCCCTGGGTCCTGGCGCGGTGGCCCCTGCACCGGAGCGAACCGTGACCGACCTCAAGGCCCTCGTGGAGGCCCGCCTGGCCCAGGGACCCCTTCCCGCCGCCGAGGCCATGGCCCTGGCCCTCTACCATCCGGACTTCGGCTACTACCGGCGGACCCAGGGCCCCTGGGGCTTCGAGGGCGCCGACTACTACACGGCCCTGGACCTGGGCCCCCTGCTGGGCGAGGCCATCGCCGCGCGCCTGGAGCGCGCCTGGGAGCGCCTGGGACGGCCCGACCCCTTCGTCGTGCTGGAACCCGGCGCCGGCCGGGGCTGGCTGGGCCGGGACCTGCTCCAGGCCGCCCGCGGCCCCTTCGGCGAAGCCCTGCGCTACCTGCACCGGGACGACAACCCCGCCGCCGGCGCCGCGGCCCGGGCCGCGCTGGCCCCCCACCTGGAATCCGGCCGGGCCCGCATCGTCGCCCAGGGAGAGCCCCTGCGGCCCTTCCGGGGGGCCGTCCTCTCCAACGAGCTCTTCGACGCCCTGCCGGCCCAGCCCTACCGCTGGGACGGGGAGCGGTGGAGCTACGAGGCCCTGACCGCCCAGGGCCAGGCGTGGCTGCCGGCGGAGCCCTGCGAAGCCCTCGACTGGTTCGCCTCCCAGGCCGAGGGCGGCCTGGAGGCCGGCGACGGCGCCCCCTGGTGCCAGGACCTGCCGGACCTGGTGGGGGACCTGGCCGGGAGCCTGGAGGCGGGCCTCTTCCTGGCCGTGGACTACGGCCACAGCACCAGCCGCGTCCTGGACAAGGGCTCCGACCTGCGCCGCTTCAAGGGCCACAAGGTGGACGGCGCCTGGTGGGAGGACATGGGGGAGGCCGACCTCACCGCCGACGTGGACTTCACCCGCCTCCAGGCGCTCCTGGAGCGCGCGGGGCTGCGGGACGCGGGCCACGTGAGCCTCAGCGCCTGGATCCGGGAGCACGCGCCCCTGGCGGCCTGGGAGGAGGCGTGGCAGAGCCTGGACCCGGTGGCCCGGGCCCGGCGCATGGAGAACCTCCTGCAGCTCACCCTGCCCAACCTCATGGGCGAGCGGTTCCGGGTGCTGGAGGCCTGGAGGCATTGTGATTGAGGACCGGGTGTCCGGACGCCGGGGGGGGATAGAATGGGGTCCCCACCTGTGCCAAGGAGTCCCATGTCCATCCGCAACCACCTCACCCTGGGCCTCGTTCCGATCCTGGCCCTCGCCACGACGCCGCTTCGGCCGGAACAGCCCATGACCCCCACCCTCAAGGCCCTCACCGCCCCCTGGACGGGTCCCTTCGGCGGCGTTCCGCCCTGGGACCAGGTCAAGCCCGCGGACTTCTCCGCCGCCTTCGACCTGGCCATGGCCGACCAGCGCAAGGCCATCAAGGCCATCGTGGACAACCCCGCCGCCCCCACGTTCGAGAACACCATCGTGGCCATGGAGCGCTCCAGCCGGATGCTGGACCGGGTCAACATCCTTTCCGGCGTGCACTTCAGCACCCTTAAGTTGGGCGACGTGCCCCGCATCGAGGCCGAGATCAATCCGCGGCTCGCGGCCTTCGCCGACGAGATCATCCAGAACGCCGGGCTCTTCAAGCGCATCGACGCTGTCTACCAGGGCCTGGGCACCTCGGCCCTCACCCCCGAGCAGAAGCGCCTGACCTGGCTCTATCGCACCAATTTCGTGCGCGCCGGCGCCCTGCTCACCCCCGAACAGAAGAAGCGCATCCAGGAGATCAACCAGGAGCTGGCCGTCCTCAACACGAAGTTCGCCCAGAACGTGGTGGCCGAGGAGAGCGGGCTCTGCACCGTCATCGACTCGGAGGCCGGCCTCGCGGGGCTTTCCGCCGACTACAAGGCCGGCGCCGCCCGCGCCGCCGAAGCCAGGGGCCTCAAGGGCAAGTGGGTGATCGCCAACACCCGCTCGGCCATGGAGCCGTTCCTCGCCTACGCCGAGAACCGCGCCCTGCGCGAGAAGGTCTGGCGCACCTACGTGAACCGCGGCGACAACAACGACGCCCGGGACAACAAGGCCGCCATCTCCCGCATCCTCCAGCTGCGCTACGAGCGCGCCCGGATCCTGGGCTACAAGAGCCACGCCCACTGGTCCGTGGAGCTGTCCATGGCCAAGACCCCCGAACGGGCCGTGGCCCTCATGGAGGCCGTGTGGAAGCCCGGCGTGACCCAGGTGAAGGCCGACGTGGCCGAAATGCAGGCCATCATCGCCAAGGAGGGCGGGAACTTCAAGCTGGCCGCCTGGGACTACCGCTTTTACGCCGAGAAGCTCCGCAAGGCCAAGTACGACCTCGATCTCAACGAGGTGCTGCCCTACATGCAGCTCGACAAGCTCCGCGAAGGCATGTTCTGGGCCGCGGGCAAGTGCTACGGCCTGTACTTCACCCCCGTCCAGGGTCTGCCCATGCAGCACCCGGACGTGAAGGTGTGGGAGGTCAAGGACGCCAAGGGGGCCCACGTGGCTCTGTGGTACTTCGATCCCTTCGCCCGGGCCGGGAAGTCCTCCGGGGCCTGGATGAACGAGTACCGCACCCAGCAGCGCTACGACGGTGAGATCACCCCCATCGTCAGCAACAACTCCAACTTCACCAAGGGCGCCCCCGGCGAGCCCGTCCTCATCTCCTTCGACGACGCCCAGACCATGTTCCACGAGTTCGGCCACGCCCTGCACGGCATGCTGAGCAACGCCACCTATCCCGGCGTGGCCGGCACCAACACGGCCCGGGACTTCGTGGAATTCCCTTCCCAGATCAACGAGCACTTCTTCCTGACGCCGGAGATCCTCAACGCCTATGCCGTGCACTACAAGACCGGCAAGCCCATCCCCCAGGGGCTGGTGGACCGCATCAAGAAGGCCGCCAAGTTCAACGAAGGCTTCCTGACCATGGAATTCCTGGCTTCGGCCGTCATCGACATGAAGTTCCACCTGGCCGGGGCCGGGCCCATCGACCCCGCGAAGTTCGAGAAGGAGGAGCTGGCCCGGCTCGGCATGCCCGAAGAGATCGTCATGCGCCACCGGCCCACCCAGTTCAACCACATCTTCTCCTCGGACGGGTACTCCGCCGGCTACTACGCCTACCTCTGGGCCGACGCCCTCACGGCCGACGCCTGGGAGGCCTTCATGGAGGGCAAGGGCCCCTGGGATCCCGCCGTGGCCGCGCGCCTGAAGGCCACCGTGCTGTCCGTGGGCAACACCGTGGACCCCTCGGACGCCTTCCGGAATTTCCGGGGCCGGGACGTCAATACGGACGCCCTCATGCGCAAGCGGGGCTTCATGAAGTGACTTTTCCCTTGCAGTTCAAGGGAATGGATGACATTCTATTGGGCCTTGTCTTGGGCTCCCCAAGTGCGCCGGCTTTTCCGGGCGCCGCCCAAGCCTCCTTCGCGAGGACGTCATGTACGCAGTGATCCAGACCGGTGGCAAGCAGTATCGGGTTTCCGAGGGGGACATCCTCCGCGTGGAACTGCTCGAAAAGGACCTCAAGGAAGCCGTGGTCTTCGACCGCGTCCTCCTGGTGGACAACGGCGGCGAGCTGAAGGTGGGCAAGCCCACCGTCGAAGGCGCCACCGTCTCGGCGGAGGTCATCTGCCACGACCGCGCCAAGAAGGTTCTCATCTTCAAGAAGAAGCGCACCACGACCTACCAGCGCACCAAGGGCCACCGCCAGGGGTACACGGAAGTTCGCATCAAGGGCATCCAGGCTTAGGCCCGGTAAGAGAAGAGAGGTTCTGTCATGGCACATAAAAAAGGTGTAGGTTCCAGCCGCAACGGTCGCGATTCCAATGCCCAGCGCCTCGGCGTGAAGGCTTTCGGGGGCCAGCTCGTCACCGCCGGCTCCATCATCGTCCGCCAGCGCGGCACCCGCTTCAAGATGGGCGTCAACGTGGGCATGGGCACCGACCATACCCTGTTCGCCAAGATCGAGGGCAAGGTCCGGTTCCAGGATAAGGGCCAGCACGGCCGCTTCATCCACATCGACCCCGTCGAGGCCTGATCCCAGGCTGACCCCGGTGAGCGCGCGGCCCTGGGAAAAGGGGCTGTGCGCTCATCGTTTTGCAGGCTAAACCATGTTCCTTGACCATCTGACGCTGCACCTGGAGGCTGGCCACGGCGGCGCCGGCGCATCCTCCTTCCGCCGGGAGAAGTTCGCCGAACTGGGCGGGCCCGACGGCGGCAACGGCGGGCTGGGCGGGTCCATCCGCATCCGGGCCGTCAAGGCCCTCAACACCCTGAACCCCTACCGCAACCAGCGCACCTTCCTGGCCGGGCGCGGCGGCAACGGCGCCGGCGGACTCTGTTCGGGCACCGACGGGGCCGACATCGTCCTGGACGTGCCGCTGGGCACCGTCATCAAGGACGCCCAGAGCGGCGAGGTCCTGGCCGAGCTGCTCACCCAAGGCGAATCCGTCACCGTGGCCCGGGGCGGCCGCGGCGGTCTCGGGAACAACAATTTCAAGAGCTCCACCAACCGCACCCCCCGCCACGCCCAGCCCGGCGAGGAGGGCGAGGTGCGTGACGTGGACCTGGAGCTCAAGCTCATCGCCGACGTGGGCCTGGCGGGCCTGCCCAACGCCGGCAAGTCCACCCTGGTCAGCCGCGTGTCCGCGGCCCGCCCCAAGATCGCCAACTACCCCTTCACCACCCTGGAGCCCCAGCTCGGCGTGGTGGCGGTGGACGAGATCACCAGCTTCGTCATCGCCGACATCCCCGGCCTCATCGAGGGCGCCGCGGGCGGAGCGGGCCTGGGCGTGCAGTTCCTGCGCCACGTGGAGCGCACCCGCATGCTGCTCCACCTGGTGGACCTCGCGGATCCCATGCTGGAACCTGAGGAGGCCATCCGCATCATCGAGGGCGAGCTCAAGGCCTTCTCCCCGGTGCTGGCCGCCAAGCCCTGCTGGCTGGTGGGAACCAAGCTGGACGCCCTGCAGGATGACGACCGGCGCATCCGGTTCGAGGCCCTGTGCCGGGCCCGGGGACAGGAGCCGATCCTCCTCTCCGGCGTGACCGGCGAAGGCATCCGGGCCCTCGTGTTCAAGCTCGGCGCCGCCCTGACGGGGGCCTCGGGCTCATGAGGCGGGTGGGGCTCCTGGGAGGCACGTTCAACCCTCCCCACGCCGGACACCTGAAGCTGGCGGACCTCGCCATCCTGGCCCTGGACCTGGACGAACTGCGCCTGGTCCCCACCGGCCTCCCTCCCCACAAGCCCCGGCCGGCCGTGGACGGGGCCATGCGCCTGCGTCTCCTGCGCGACCTGCCCTACCCGGTGGAATCCCTGGAGGTGGACCGGAGCGGACCCAGCTTCACGGTGGACACCCTGGAGGCCCTGGCCGCCAGGGAGCCCGGAACCGCCTGGATCCTGGTGATGGGCAGCGACCAGTTGGCCGGATTCCACACCTGGAAGCGGCCCGAGCGGATCCTTGAGCTGGCCTCGCTGGCCGTGTCGCCCCGCCCGGGCTTCGAGGACGTCGCCGTGCCCGGGCTCCTGCGGGACCGGTTCCGGGCCCGCTGGTCCGGAATGCCCGGGGAGGTCGTCGAACTGCCCGGAACCGCGCTGGACCTTGCTTCCACCGGGCTCCGGGGGGAGCTGGCGAGGGGGGGCGCGCCCACCGAAATTCCACCGCAAGTTCTGGCTGTCATTTGCCGGGAAAACCAGTACCGTAATGTCTGTTTGGGAGAACGAATGACCCTAGAGCCTCGGCTCGCGAGTGTGGTGGAAGCTGCCCGCTCCAAGAAAGCCTTCCGGATCCGCCTTTTCGACGTCACCGGGATCGCCAGCTTCACCGACACCTTCGCGTTCATGTCCGGGTCCAGCGACCGCCAGAACCGCGCCATCGCCGACGCGGTGGAAGAGCAGCTGAAGGCCATCGGCGTCCGCCCCCTGTCCCGCGAGGGCGAACAGAACGGCAACTGGATCCTCCTGGACTACGGCGACATCATCGTCCACGTCATGGATGAGGACACGCGCGGGTTCTACAATCTGGAAGGCCTGTGGAAGGACGCGAGGGAGCTCGAGCTCCCCCCCGAGGTGCATCCCTCCATGCCGAATACCGAACACCGGGAGGGGTGAGCCATGCTCAATCAACACAGCGCATTCGACGCCATGCAGTCGCGTCTGCGCGTCGCGGCCGAACTCTACGGCCTCGAAGAGGCGCTCTTCAAGGTCTTCATCGCCCCCATCCGCTCGATCATCGTCAGCTGTCCCGTCCACATGGATGACGGCGCTTGGGAGGTCTTCACCGGATACCGCGTGCAGCACAACGTCGCCCGCGGCCCCGCCAAGGGCGGCATCCGCTACGACCCGCGCATCACGCTGGACGAGATCAAGGCCGGCGCGGCGTGGAACACCTGGAAGACCGCCGTGGTCGACGTGCCCTTCGGCGGCGGCAAGGGCGGCGTCATCTGCGATCCCACGAAGATGAGCGACGGCGAGCTGGAGCGGCTCACGCGGCGCTACATCGCCGAGATCATGGACCTGCTGGGGCCCGACCGGGACGTGCCCGGCATCGACATGGGCACCAACAGCCAGGTCATGGCGTGGGTCCTGGACACCTACACCATGCACACGCGCAAGACCGAGAACGCCGTGGTGACCGGCAAGCCCATCTCCCTGGGCGGCAGCCTCGGGCGCACCGAGGCCACGGGCCGCGGCATCCTCATCTCCGCCCGCGAGGCCATGCAGCGCCTGGGCAAGCCCCTGGCCGGGGCCACGCTGGCCGTGCAGGGCTTCGGCAACGTGGGCTCCCAGGCCGCGCGGCTCCTGCACGAGGCCGGCGCGCGCATGGTGGCGGTGTCGGACCTCAAGGGCGCCATCCGCAACGACCGCGGCATCGACACCCACGCCCTCCTCAAGTACCACGCCGAACACAAGACGGTGGTGGGCTTCAAGGGCGCCGAGCCCATGGACGCCAAGGATCTGCTCACCATGGCGGTGGACATCCTGGTGCCCGCGGCCACCGAGAACCAGATCACCGAGGACAACGCCGCCAAGGTGCGCGCCAAGGTCGTGGTGGAAGGCGCCAACGGCCCCACCTCCCCCGAGGCCGACCCCATCCTCCTGGACAACGGCGTCCTGGTGGTGCCCGACATCCTCGCCAACGTCGGCGGCGTGACCGTGAGCTACTTCGAGTGGGTGCAGAACCGCCTGGGCTTCTACTGGCGCGAGCGCGAAGTGAACGAGCGCCTGGTGGAGTACATGACCCACGCCTTCCAGGCCGTGTTCGCCACCACGGACAAGTTCAAGACGAATCCCCGCATCGGCGCCTACATCCTGGCCCTGGACCGGGTGAGCCAGGCCATGCATGCCCGGGGCTTCTACGCCTGAGCACCCCTGGCCAAGATAAAATAAATAGTTAATATTATGGGATGGTCGACCGTCCCCCCGTGGGTTCCCGGAACCCGCTGGGGATGCTGGCGGAGAAGACGCCTGTCTGCAATACGATGGCTCTGGCCTGCCTGGTGGCGGCGGCGCTCTTCCTGGTGGGGCTCAATAACCACGGGCTTTGGGATTATCATGAACCTTACGTAGGCGGGATCATCCGGGAGATGGCGGCCTCGCGGGACTGGATCGTCCCGACGCTCAACGGGGAGCCCTACCTCGAGAAGCCGCCCCTCCACTACCTGCTGGGCGTGGCCGCCACCGGGCTGGCCGGGACCTTCGAACCCTGGGCGCTGCGGCTGCCCAGTGCGCTGATGTCCATCGGCACCGTGGCCTGGGTCACCTGGCTGGGATGCCGGCTGCGATCCTGCCGGGCCGGGCTGTGGGGGGGACTCCTGGCGGCCACCCACGTGCTGTTCTTCCGCATGGGGCACCAGGCCGTGGTGGACGTGGCCCTCACGGCCGCCCTCACCGCGACCCTGGGCCTGGCGCTCCTGGCCCTGGCGGAGCCGGAGCGCGGGCTCTGGGTGGAGCTGTTCTGGGCCAGCCAGGGGCCCCTGTTCCTGGCCAAGGGCGTCATCGGCCCCGTCATGGCGCTCTGGGCCCTGGCGGTGCTGCTGGCCCTGGACCGGCGCGCGGTGCGGCGTTTCCTGCGCCCGGGCTGGGGCATGGCCGTGGGTCTGGCCCTGGCCCTGGCCTGGGTGGTGCCGCTGGCCCTGCGGGGGGGGCGCGTCTTCCTCGAGGAGGTGTTCCTGCGCAACACCCTGGGGCGCTTCCTGGAGCGGGCCGACCTGGTGCCACGCACGGGCCGGCTGGACGAGCACCGGGAATCGGTCCTGTTCTACCTGGGGCGCGCCCCGGGCAACCTCCTGCCGTGGCTGGCGCTGTGGTGCGCGGCCCTGGTGCCCCGGGGGTGGCGGGAGGTCCGGGACTGGGGCCTCCCGGCCATGGTCGCGGCCACTCTTGTGATGCTGACCGTTTCCTCGGAAAAGCGCATGGTCTACCTCCTGCCCATCCTGCCCCTGTCCTTCCTGAACACGGGGCTCTGGCTGGACCGCGCCCTGGACCACGCCCTGGACCGCGGCCCGGACCGCATGGCGAAGGCCGCGGCGTGGGTCACCCTGGTCCTGGTCCCGGTGCTGGGCGCGGGCATGCCCTGGGTGGTGGTGGCGCGGGTGGGCATGGACGGGAAGGAGGCCCTGGCGCTCAGCGCCCCGGCCCTCCTCCTGGGGGGCCTCTCCTGGACCTTGGCGGCCCGGGGCAAGCTGGAGGCGGCCCTGCGGTGGACCCTGGCGCAATGGGTGGCCACGCTCCTTCTCTTCATGGGGGTGGCCGTCCCCCATCTGGACCGGGAGTGGAAGCCCATCCTGGAGCCGTTCCTGGAGGCCCGGAGGCTGGAAGACCAGGGTGTCCGGGTGTTCCAGGGGCGCCTGGAGGAGACCCAGGTGGGCTACGCCAGCCTCACCTTCGGCCGGGTCCTGCCGCGCGTGGCGGACGCCGGGGCGGTGCGGGATGCCCTGGCCCGGGCCGAGCCGGTGGCCCTGCTCCTGGAGCCCCGGCACTTCTGGCGCGGGGAGCTGGGTTCCAGGGCGCCGGGGGCTACGGAGCTCCCCACGGAGGCCTCCCGCTCCCGCCGACTCCGGGACCGCACCCCGGTGCTGCTCCTGAACCACCGGGCCGTGGACCTGCTGGATCAGAAGATCCTGAAGAAGCCCACATACCCGTTGCAGGAGCGCACCCCCGGGAGGGTGCTCAGCAGCCCCACGCCCAGGTCCACGCGCACGGCGGTGAACCACCAGAAGCCCGGCAGGTCCCCGGCGATGGCCAGGCCCGTGACCTGGAAGGTGCGCTGATCGTCCAGGCTGCGGAGCCAGGCCTGGTCCAGGCCCACGGTGAGCCTCAGCCGGGGCCCGGAGGGCAGCACCATGGCGGCCTTGGCATAGGTGAGCCGGTCGGCCGCGATGGCGTTGTTCCGGATGCCGGCGATGCGCACGCTGCCGCCGGTGCCGCCCACATCCAGGGCCTGGAAGCGGTCGAAGCCCCGGCCTGCGCTGAACCCCGCCTCGCCGTGAAGCCAGGATCCCCGGCCCAGCTCATGGTCGTAGCCCACCGAGCCGCCCCACCTCGCGAAGCTGCCCTTCAGCTCCTGCAGTTGGCCGGGCAATCCGAAGACGCCTTCGGGCCGGCGCCCGTCGCCGTAGTTCCCCTTGAGCTGGAAGCCGCCGGCCATCCAGCTGAGTTCAGCCGTGGTTTCGCGGGTCCACCCAGAGGGGGGAAGGACGAAGCCCTCGGTCCAGTGCTGGTCCCGCCACGGGCGGGAATAGGCGTCGTGCCGCAGGTTCGCGCGCCCCTGCAGGCGGAAGCCCCAGCCCAGGTCGTGGCCCAGGGCCAGCAGGAGGTTGCCCGACCTGCGCCCCACGCCCTCCCCGTCCGCCAGATGCCCGTTGCGCACGGGGCGCTCGGTGCCCGGCAGGAAGCTGAAGGCCGTGCTTGCCGCGAAATCGAACCCCGCCCCCACGTTGGGTACCGAGATCTGCCCGGTGTTGAAGATCCCGGCGGTGAGACCCGAAACCTGGATCCCCTTGCCCCACGCGTCGAAATCGAAGTAGGCCAGGCCCGCCAGGGGGATCACGGGCAGGGGCAGGGTGGGATCGAAGAGGAGGATGCCGCCGATGAAGCGCCCCGAGGTGCGGGGCTTCTCCTCGATCTTCCGGGTCCCGTCCGCCTGGCGCGTGAAGTACCGCAACCCGTCTGGGGTGCCGCGCAGCATGGTTCCGTCGGAACGGCGCGCCCGGAGCCGGTGGTCCTCGAAGTCCGGGCCGTTCACGGTGAAGCCCGAGTAGGCCAGGGTGCGCCGGGCCTGGGTGACGGCGCCGCCGATGACCCAGCGCTCGAAGACGACCGCCCTGGAAAGGCGCCAGATGCCGGGGGCCGCCTCGCCGTAGGTGAGGGTCCGGGTCTCGGACTTCACCATGCCCGGCAGGCCGGAACGGGAGGAGCGCTCCTCCAGGATGCGCCCCGAGGCCTCCTCCACCAGGAGCGTGCCGGTGTGCAGGGTGGCGTCGCCGTCCGCGGGCTCGAAGCGGATGAGCCGCTGCCCGGGGCCCCCGGCGCCGCCGTCCCGGTAGCGGTACCGCTCCGTGAGGGTGAGCGCCGCCGGGGGCGCGAGGCTCGTGCGGCTTTCCACGATGGGCAGCTGGAGCCCGCCCTTGAGCCTGGCCCGGACGCCGTTGAGGAGCACCTCCTCCTGGAGCGTCTCCTCGGGCTCGCCGGCGGCCTGGAAGGAACGGAACCGGAAGCCCAGGTCCGTGCCCGGCCCCTGGGAGGCCTGGATGTGGAGATCCACGGCCAGGTCGGCCTCCTGGGTGCGGACGGCCAAGGCCTCCCGGAGCCGCTCGGCCCGCACCCGCGCCAGGAGCGCACCCACGTCGTAGGTGTCCCGATCGGTGACCTGCACCTCGTGGCGGCCCGCTGGGGCCTCCACCGGGGACCAGGCGTCCTGGGCGAAACGCCAGCGGCGTTCGGCGCCGGTCCTGGGGTTGCGCAGGAGGAGGGTGCCGGCCCCGCCCTCCACGTCCGTGAACCCGGCCGGCACCTCCAGGCGCGCCCCGGGCCCGCCGGGGGGGATCACGAGGTGGCCCCCGTCACCCAGGAGCTGGCCCAGGCGGGGGCCGGGATCGCTGGGGAGCCAGAGGGTCCAGGGCCGCCCCGGCATGAACTCCTGGGCCCGGGCCAGGCGTCCCGGCCAGGCCGCGGGGTCGGGTCCCAGGTCCCCGGGCAGGAGCGCGCCGCCCTGCACCGCGCCCCAGGCGGCCTCGTCCCAGAGGGGCTCCGCGCCGGCATCGAAGCCCAGGTAGAGGACCACCTCCGGCGCCTGGGCCTTCAGGGCCTGGCTGGCGGCCAGGAGCAGGGGTATGCGCCCGGCGCCCCGGGGCAGGAGGATGCGCACCGCGGAGGTCCCCCGGAGCGGTGCGACCCGGTTGGACCAGGCCAGGATCTTCTCCTGGACCTGGGCAGGGTTCCGCGAATCGCCAGGAACCCAGTCGGCCGCCGCCGCATCCCTGAGGTCGAGCAATCCAGGTACCGATTCGCCCACCCGGAGGGGAGCCTGTCCATGAAGCGCCATGCAACTGACGGCGACCATGCTGGTCCTGATGATCACGCGGCCTCCCGGGGTGGACATCCAGCCAGTGTAGCGGTTCCGGCCGCGGCCCATTAGCGGCTATCCTTTCCCAGGGCTGCCCATGCGATTCACCGTCAAGTTCACAACATCCGCCGGCGAGATCCTCGTGAGGGACTACGAGGGCGGCGACGCCGAGGAAGTGAAGGCCCGGATCATGGCCGAGGGGAACTTCCCCATGGACGTGCGCCGCACCCTGGGCGCCTTCCGGAGCCAGAAGGCGCTCAAGGCCGAGACCCTGATCCTCTTCAACCAGGAACTGCTGGCCCTGCTCAAGGCCGGCATCCCTCTCCTCCAGTCCCTGGAGCTGCTGGTGGGCCACGGCAAGGACCCCCTGCTCCGCAGCTCCCTGGAGCGCGTGGTGGAGCTGCTCAAGGAGGGCATGTCCTTTTCCGAATCCATGGAGCAGGTGGGCACCTTCCCGGCGGTGTACCGCGCCAACGTGGTCGCCGGCGAGCGCAGCGGCACCCTGCCCGAGGTCATCGCGCGGTGGCTGGCCTTCCAGTCCTTCGCGCAGAACAGCCGCCGGCGCATCATGGAGGCCCTCTTCTACCCCTCCTTCCTGGTGGGCGTGCTCATCATCGCCCTGGCCGTGATCTTCAACGTCGTCCTGCCCAAGTTCGCGGAGATCTACCAGGGCAGCGGCATCGAGATGCCCCAGGCCACCCAGGTGCTCCTGGACCTGGGCGAGTTCGTGCGCCGGACGATCTACGTCCAGGCGGCCCTCCTGGTCGCGCTGGCCTTCGGCATCCGGTGGATGTTCACGACCGACGCCGGCAAGCAGGTCTGGGAGCGGATCCTCCTGGCGCTGCCCAAGCTCGGCGTGCTGTACCGCATGTACCACTCCTCGGTGTTCACCCGCACCCTGGGCGTCCTCCTCTCGGGGGGCATGCCCGCCCTGCAGGCCCTGGAGGTGATCCAGCGCACCACCCCCAGCGAGCGCATGAAGAAGCGCCTTCGCAACGTCACCGAGCTGGTGCGCGCGGGCTCGTCCCTGCACACCGCCCTGGAGCAGTCGCAGCTCCTGGACCCCCTGGCCGTGGAGATGACCCGTGTGGGCGAGCAGTCCTCGGCCCTGCCCGAGATGCTCAACCACGTTTCGGACTTCTTCGACCAGGAGGTGGAGAAGGCCACGACCGCCGTCACCGCGCTCATCGGACCCGTCCTCATCCTCTTCATGGGCGTGACGGTGCTGGGGCTGCTCCTGGCGGTGTACATCCCGCTCTTCAACGCGGGCAGCACCGTACATTAGTCTGCTTCGGCGACAACGAAACGGGGCGGGATGGAGGGGCCCGGGCCTGCCAGATACCGGGCGCTCCAGTGGAACTATTCGTGCGCTTTGGCCTTCAGGGTCACCGGGTCGCCTTGGAAGTAGTTGCCGCGGATGATCAGGTCCGCCACCTCCAGACCCTCCTTGCAGTGCGCGGCCTCCGCCGCCCCGGCTTCGCCCTTGAGGGTGCCGTCGGCCAGGACCACCTGGTTCCGGCCGGTGTTCAGGAGGTTGCGGCCCATCATCCGGTCGCCCCAGACGCCGGCGTCCACGCCCAGAAGCGCCAGGAGCGTGGGCATGACGTCCACCTGGCCGGCATGAAGGGCGATCTCCCGGGGGGCCAGGCCCTTGGCGACAATCAGGAAGGGGAGCTTCCGGTCCGGCTCCTCCCACCAGGGCTGGAAATGGCTGGACGCATGGATCTCCTGCTTGCAGTACTTGTGCACGCCCTGATGGTCCCCGGTGACCACCACGACGGTCCGGTCCAGGAGCCCGGTGCGGCGGAGCCGGTCGAGGAAGATGCCCAGATGCTTGTCCGTGTAGTGGACGCTCTGGAAGTAGCCGCCCATGACCTCCCGGTCCAGGTCCGGGTCCAGGGGAAGCTCGCGCAGGTAGTCGGGGGGCTCGAAGGGGAGGTGGCTGGACTGGGTGACCATGAAGGTGTAGAAGGGCTCCTTCAGGCCGGAGATGATCGGGACGGACTGGGCCAGGTAGGAGGCGTCCGACAGGCCCATGCCGAAGGAATCCGAGCAGTCGAAGGCCGAACAGTCCAGGATGCGTTGGAAGCCCAGGTTCACGTGGCCCTGGCGGACGTTCCACAGGGAGCCCTTGTCGGGGTGGAGGGAAAGCGTGGCGTAGCCGGCCTGGCCGAGGATCCTGGGCAGGCTGGGGAGGGTGGCGTTGGGGTAGGCGCAGAAGGTCGGAAGGTTCCGGACGGGGTAGACCGAGGTGTTGGTCATGAGATCCGCGTCCGCGCTCACGCCCAGGCCGACCTGCTCGTGGTAGTCCGTGAAGCAGAGGCCCTGGCGCTTCAATGCGTTGAGCACGGGGGTCACGGGGACGCCGTTGACGGTCCGGTCGAGCATGAAGAACTCCAGGGACTCAACCTGGATGATGAGAAGGTTGCGGCCGGCCAGGGCCCCCTGAAGGGGGCCTGGGCCGCGTCGTTCGCGGTTGTCCCGCAGCCAGGCCCCGATGCGGGCCCGGCTGGATTCCGATAGCTCCACGAACGCGGGGCCCTGGCTTCGGGCGAAGGTGGCGAGGTCCAGGGCGTGGTAGCCCAGGGGCGTCATCATGATGGAGGTGGACACCGGATCGAAGATGCTGAAGGGTTCCCTGGCGGCCTTGGAGCCGATGACCCCCCACGCCACGGGCGCCACCAGGAAGAAGAGCCCCGTGAAGGCCCCGGCCTGCGCCAGGAAGCGCCGCCATCCGGTGGGCCCTTCCAGGGTCAGGAGGTGGCGCAGGGGCAGCAGAAGGGCCAGGTCCAGGAGGAGGAGCAGGTCCCCCGGGCGGATGAACGTGGCGACCTGGTCCAGGCTGATGGAGAGGTTCCGGTACACCGACAGGGTGCTGAAGGCCGGGAAGGTGCGGAAGGCACGGTAGTACCAGAGGTCCAGCGCCATCAGACCGGACAGGGCGAGGCTGAGGCCCACGAAGGCACGCAGCTTCCGGCGGCCGGGTGCCAGGTTCAGCAGCGACAGCGCGATGAGGAACACCAGCGAGTGGTAGACGGGCCTAAGCAAGGACCGGAAGATCTCGCTGCCCAGCTGGTGGAAGGAGACGTTCACCTGGTCGGAGTTGAACACCAAGCTGAAGAAAACCAGCATTTTCAGCCACAAGAGACCGAAAAGGACCCACTCCTGCCGGGTGGGCCGCAGGATCTTGCCGAAGGAGACCATGGTTGCTCCGGGCAGGCCGGGGCAGGGCGAAGCCAAGGGCTGCGCCGGGTGTGCCAGGCCTGGTTGAAAAATTAATTAATTGAACATGACAAGTGCGAAGACAGTCTTACGACACCTGTCGACCCACGAGGGTTGGACACGTTTGAATAATAATCAATTAATAATTTCAGGCAAGGGCTATCAGCGGTAATGCTGCCTAAGCCACTTGTTGGGATCCTGGGGCTGAGTGAGGTGCCGGATCTCGAAGCCCAGCCGGGGGCCGTCCACGGTCACGCCGACCGTGCCCAGGGTCTCCCCCTGCTTGAGGATCTGCCCCTTGGCGGCGGAAATCCCCCGCAGGTGCGTGTAGAGCGAGAAGAAGCCGCCCCCGTGGTCCAGGATCACCATCGGCCCGAAGCTCTGGTAGATGTCCGCGAAGACCACCTTCCCGTCGGCCACGGCGTTCACCTGGGCGCCGGCGGCGGCGGAGATGAGGAGGCCGCTCTGCATGGTCCGGGTGTGGAACCGCGGGTGCAGGTGCTCGCCGAAGCCCTGGGCCAGGGAGCCGGGGGTGGGCTGGGGAAGTTCCCCCCGCAGGCTCGCGAAGGCCACGGGGCTCTCGAAGGCGTCGGCCCGGGGCTTGCCCAGGAGCTGGGTGAGCATGCGCTCCAGTTGCAGGGCCTCCTCGGCGAGCTCGGCTTGCACCGCCTTCTGGCGCGACTCGTCCGAGCGCAGCCCGTCCAGGAAGGAACCCAGGCGCTCCTCGTTGAGGGTGAGGCTGGCCTGGAACCGCACCGCCTCCTCCTCCTCCCGGGTGAGCCGCTTCATGGCCTCCTGGATCTCCACCTCCCGGCGGGCCAGGTCGGTCTGGAGGTGCTGGATGCGGTCCAGGCGGATGCGCTCCTGGTTGCGCAGGTAGGTGAGGTAGCGCCCCTGGACGAGGTACTGCTCGAAGGTGGCGAAGCTCGCGAACAGGCCCAGGTCCCCCAGGGGACCCAGCGCCTGCATCCACCGCACCTCCTTGCGCAGCTCGTTGCGGCGCTGGCGGATCTCCAGGTTGATCTCCTCCTTCTTGCGGCTGATGGACTGCACCTCCATCTGCGCCTGGTCCCGCTTGAGCCGGGCCTGCTCGGCCTGGGCCCGCACCCGGTCGGCCTGCAGGGAGATGGCCTGCAGCTCCACCAGGACCCCCTTCCGCCGCTTCTTGAGGGCGGTGATCTGCTGGTCCACGGCCGTGAGCGCGGCCTGGATCTCCGTGAGCCGGCCCTTGACCTGGTTGAGGTCCTGGGGGGGCGGCAGGGTTTCCTGGGCCGCCAGCGCGGCGCCCAGGACGAAGGCGGCGGCTCGTCTCAAGCCTTGCTCCGCTTGGGGGACTTGCCCGGCAGGAGCAGCAGGAGCGCCGCGAGGGCGATGGGCAGGCCCAGGGTCAGGGGCAGGGCCTTCCAGGCGAAGGGATCCGAGGGCAGCTGGGTGCTGGGCAGGGCCCGTCCCAGGAAGGCCATGGTCTTCACGGCCGCCTTGGGCACGTCCAGGTCGCCCAGGAACTCGCCGCCCCAGGCCATGACGCGCCCCACCTCCTGGAGCCCGAAGGCGAGGATGACCGCCAGGCCCCGGTTGGACTTCAGCAGGCACCCCAGGGCGGCCGACCAAAGCAGCAGCTCCAGGCCCAGGAGCACGGCGTTGGTGTCGGCCAGCAGGATGCGGGGGGCCAGGGGATTGCCCAGGAGCCGGTAGCTGGCGGCGAGGATGGGCAGGATGGCGATCTGGCTCAGGACGAGGCCGTGAGCGAAGGCCAGCGGCGCGCCCAGGGTCAGCCCCTTGAACCGTTCGGGCCGGGATCCCGAGGCCAGCCACTCGCCCAGGGGGAAGATGCCGCCCAGCAGGATCACGGCGGGAACCACCGCGAAAAGGAACCGCCCCAGGATGTCCGCCGCCCAGGCCTTGGGATCGTCAATGAACCCCAGGGGGATGCCTGAGCCGAAGACCATCAGCTGGCCGTCGCCGTTGATGCCCTGGATGCCGCCCAGGACGAGCCCGGTCAGCAGCAGGCAGATGCTGGTCCAGACGATGCGCAGTCTTGAACTTCCGAAACGATCCATGCCTTCTCCTGGTTCTCCGGTCAATTGTACCGTGCCCCCGCGCGGGTGAGGATTCCGCTTTCCGGGGTACCGCCCTGGAGCTATGGTAGAGGCCCGTCCCCAGGAGACGCCATGAATGCCGATGCCCTCACCCGTGAAGCCCTGGCGGCCTTCGCCCAGTCCAAGCGCCAGGCCTTCGAAGCCGAGCTCCGAACCCTCGTGGAGATCCCTTCCGTTTCCAGCGACCCGGACCGGGCCGGCGACATCCGCCGCTGCGCCGAGGCCGCCGTGGACCTCTTCCGCCGCCACGGAGGGGAGGCGACCATCCTGGAAACCGAAGGCAACCCCCTGGTCCTGGGCCGCTACGACCTGGACCCGGCCCTGCCCACCCTCACGGTTTACAACCATATGGATGTCCAGCCCGCCAACGAGCCCGAGTGGACGACGGAGCCCTTCCGCATGGAGATCCAGGGCGACACCTACAAGGGGCGGGGCACCACCGACGACAAGGGACCGGCCCTGTCGGCCTTCTTCGGGGCCATGGCGGCCCGGGAGGCCGGGGTACCGCTGAACGTCCACTTCCTGTGGGAACTGGAGGAGGAGATCGGGTCCCCCAGCTTCCGGGGCGGCCTGGAGAAGCACAAGCACCTCCTGGGCACCCAGGCCATCGTGGTGAGCGACACCGTGTGGATCACCCGGGGCAAGCCCAGCACCCCGGCCGGCCTCCGGGGCCTCAAGGGCTTCCGGCTCACCCTGGAGACCGCCAGCCACGACCTGCACTCAGGGGTGGTGGGCGGCGCCGCCCGCAACCCCCTGGCCGAACTCATGAGCGTCGTGGCCGGCATGGTGGACGGCCACACCGGGAAGGTGAAGATCCCCCACTTCTATAAGAAGGTGGTCAAGCCCTCCCGGAAGGAGCTGAAGGAATGGGCCAACTCCGGCTTTTCCGTCGAGACCTTCAAGGCCGACCACGAGATCCACGGCCTGCGCACCGAGAACCCCCTGAAGGTCATGAAGCGCATCTGGGGCCGGCCCACCATGGAGGTCCACGGGGTGGTGGGGGGCTACACCGGCCCCGGCATCAAGTCCGCCGTGCCCCCCCGGGCCGAGGTGAAGATGAGCTGCCGGCTGGTGCCCGACATGGACGAGGCCTCCACCTTCGACCTGATCCGCAGGTACCTGGCTCACCACCACCCCGACGTGCAGCTCCACGAGGAGCACGGCCTGGCCCCCTTCAAGGGCCACGTCTCGGGACCCTACGCCGAGGCCGTGAAGGATGCCTACGCCTTCGCCTTCGGCGCCCCCTGCTGCTTCACCCGGGAGGGCGGCTCCATCGGGGCGGTCAAGACCATGGAGGACGTCCTGGGCTGCGAGGTCTACTTCCTCGGCCTGAGCCTGCCCTCCCATGGCTACCACGCCCCCAACGAGAACTACGACTGGGAACAGGCCTCCGGGGGGATCGCGGCCTTCGCGCGGTACTTCCAGGTGGTCAGCGGATTCTGAGGACCCCCCGGGCCCGGCCCATGGGAAACTCCTTCCCTGGGAGGTTTCTGCGTGAAGCTCGTCATCTGGGATTTCGACGGTACCTTGGCCGACACCCGGCCCATCATCGAGGCGGGCATGGACCATGCCCTCAAGCAGATGGGGCTGCCGGGGACCGTGCGCGAGGAGTGGCTCAAGTACGTCGGACTGCCCCTGGAGGAAGGGATCACCCGCACCTTCGGCCCCCTGGGGCGCGCCCTTGAGGAGGTCCTGCCCATCTACCGGTCCTTCAACTACACCGCCAACGAGCACCTGATCCGGGGTTTCGAGGGCATGTCCGAGCTCCTGGCCGAACTGCACCGCCGGGGCGTGAGGCAGGCCATCGCCTCCAGCAAGCGCACCGTGCCCCTGGTCCGGCAGGTGGAAACCCTGGGGTGGACCCCCTTCTTCGAGACGGTGGTGACCCCCGACGACGTGGCCCAGGCCAAGCCGGACCCCGAGAGCATCCACCTGATCCTGGAGCGCCTGGGGGTCGCCCCCGGGGACGCGGTCATGGTGGGCGACACCCCCTTCGACCTGGACATGGCGCGGCGGGCCGGGATCCGCAGCGTGGCCGTGGGCCATGGCTTCTACGGGGAGGAGGCCCTGGCGGCCTCGGGCCCCATGGCCTACGCCCCCGGCACGGCGGCCCTCCGGGACATCCTGTTGGCCTGGAGCGCGTCATGACCCTGACCCACCTTGACCCCGAAGGGCGCCCCGTCATGGTCGACGTGTCGGCCAAGGCCGCCACGAAGCGCCGCGCCGTGGCCGCGGGCTACCTGGCCCTGAGCCCCGAATGCGCCCAGGCGCTGGCGGAGGGGGGCGGCCCCAAGGGCGACCCCTGGACCGTGGCCCGCATCGGCGCCATCGGCGGGGCCAAGCGCACCGGGGACCTCATCCCCCTGGCGCACCCCCTGGTGCTGGACGCCGTGACCGTGGCCCACCACTGGGACCCGGAGCTCCGCCGGGCCTGGCTGCGCGTGGAGGTGGCCCTGGAAGGGCGCACGGGGGTGGAGATGGAGGCCCTCACCGGGGTCAGCCTGGGGCTCCTGGTGCTGTACGACATGCTCAAGGCCGTGAACCACCGCATGGAGGTAGGTCCGGTGCGGCTCCTCCTCAAGGAGGGGGGACGGCGGGGGCGGATCGTGGAGAGCTGGCCGGATTGTCCCTGGCAAGAATAATGCCGCCATTTTCCATCCCCCCGCGGGTTGGCACCGATCACATTGAAAACAAAGGATGATGTCACGCCTGTCCGGCGGCCCGTGGCGCAAACGGAATGCATTTTCGTTTGCCATGGGGAAGGGCGCTGGCTAGGATCAGAGTTCCGATTGTCCACCATGGGGTGATCCCCAGGAGGGTTGCTAGCGTCCCATCACCTGAATCCCGTTCCCGCATGAGGAGAACCCATGCGCAATGCCCTTATTGCACTCGCACTCGCCATCTCCGGAATGACCGGGAGCCTTCAGGCTTCCAGGACCGTAGCCTCCAGCCTCCACAAGGTCCGGAGGGGTGAGACCGCCGCGCGCATCGCGCGGGACAACGGCCTTTCCCTGGCCCAGCTTGAAGCCATCAACCCCGGGCTGGACCTGGACCGCCTCCTGGTGGGTTCCATGGTCAAGGTCAAGGGCAAGCCCGCCCTGGCCTCCCACCGGAAGGCGGGCGCGTCCGTGCCCTCCCTGCCGGCCACCCCCGCCCCCGGCCCCACCACCTTCACCCACCTGGAGCGGATCCTCCCCGCCACGGCCCGGGATCTCTCGGCCATGGCTCCCGTGGAGGAGAACCGTCCGGCCCTGGCCGGCATCAAGTCCGTCCTGCCTCCGGTGGACCCCGCCGACGCGGTGGTTCTCCCCGCTCCGGCCTTCACCCCCGCAGATCCGACCCGCCTGGACCTGCTCTGGCCGGTGGAGACCCGCACGGTCAGCTCCGCCTGGGGCCCCCGCATGCGTTCGAAGACCATCAAGGTGAAGGCCTCCCGGCGCCGCGTGAAGTACCGGGGCAGCCACAAGGGCGTCGACCTCAACGCCCCCACGGGCACCGACGTCTTCGCCGCCATGGATGGCCAGGTGGTCACCGTGGGCTCCATGAAGCGCGGATACGGCAACTTCGTGATCCTGGACCACGGCAACGGCGTCGTGACCGTGTATGGACACCACCGGCGGAACTTCGTGCGGGAGGGCGAGATCGTCCACCGGGGCCAGAAGATCGCCGAAGTGGGCCGCACCGGCAACGCCACCGGCCCCCACCTCCACTTCGAGCTGCGCCTCGACGGGAGCGTGATCAACCCCCTGCCGTACCTGAACGACGTGGAGGAGATCCCCGCCGAACAGATCGCCGAGAACCAGGCTGCGGTGGCTCCCAAGACAAGGCATTGATTTTTCCAGAACCTTGCGTCCGTTCGCAGCACCCCTGCCTGGAACGAGCATGTTTGGGTTTGCCATGTTAGGCTTGGCCTTTGGGCGGTTGTACGAGGTGATCATGGTTGTACGTCATTACGGGCTGCGCGCGTGCGCCGCCATGCTTTTGGGAGCGTTCGTACTGGCCGCCGGGCTTGGGTGCACCAAGAAGTCCCTGGCCGAGAAGGCCGCGGAAGCCGTGGATTTCAAGATCACCGGCAAGGTGACCTACACGCGGGTGCCCATGCGCTACGACGCCAACGGCGTTCCCCTCGGGCTGGAAACGGATCCCGCGAAGTTCACCTCGGTGCCGGCCCGGGGCCTGCGCATCCGGGTCTTCCAGGTGCGCCGGGAGACGATGCCGGACTTCACCGTCCAGGACGTGTGGAATCTGGTCGCCCAGTCCACCACCTCCAGCAGCGGCGAGTACATCGCGAACATCGGCGTCCTCAAGAACTACCTCACCTTCGTGGAGGTGGAGGGGCAGATGACCCAGCCCACCACCCCCGCCGCCGTCGTCACCCTCAGCTCCGATCCGGATGGCATCTACAGCACCCGGCAGGTCATCGATCGAACGGTTTACGTAATTCGGAAATCCATTGATGGCACGTCTTCCACCACGAACGCCACGCCGGCGGCCGTGGGGACCGCCGACGTGGTCGTGAACTTCGACATCGGGCTGAACGACCCGTGGATGGTGGTGCTGCCCAAGTGGTGGATGCCCTACCAGAGCAGTTTCCCCTATCCCGAGACCGTCGCGGCCGGCAGCCGCATCCCGGCCATCCTGGACTCCTTCTACGAATTCAACAACAACATCGGCAACGCCGTGCCCATCGGCACCGGCGTCAGCGAGTTGACCATGCACTACCGCCCCGGTCTGTCCACCCGGCGGGGCACCTTCGTGGAATACCGCCCGAGCCTCCTGCCCAGATCCTATGACGGGGCCACCTACCGCTACATGGGTTCCATCTGCGGCGGCGGCACCATCGACGGGGTCCCCCAGCCGGACGACGCCTTCGATCCCGCCACCCTCTACGCGCTCATGGCCCGGAACACCATCCTGAGCCAGGGCAAGACGAACGTCCTTCCCACGGGCGTCCCCGCCACCAGCCTGGCGCCGGACCTGGCCCTGGTGGAAGGTTTCGGCGACGCCATCGCCGCGACCCTCCTGGAGCGCCCCTTCCTGCCCGCCGGCACCGGGGCTGACCGCTACGCGGCCGTGCGGGACATCCGCGACCTCAGCCAGCTGACCCCCGCCCAGATCGGCCCCTTTTCCGCCCCGGCCATCACGGCCCTCACCTGGGAACTGGCCCTCATCAACGGGAGCATCGCGTCCCCGGGCACCGTCACCACCTGGCCCAACATGACCGCCCAGAACCTGACGCGCTTCTATTCCGGGCTCGCCCCCACCATGACGTCGGGATCGGCCACCATCAGCACGGACGTGAACAGCATCTACACCCAGCTGGCCCGCCTCCAGGAGGACAAGACCAGCGCCGACACCTCCGACCTGAAGACCTTCTTCGGGGACGGGGTGCTCACCCCGCTCTGCGCGAAGTTCAACATCCCCTGGACCACCGCCGCCGAGGCCATCAAGCCGAAGTACACCACGGTCTGGGGCTCCGATCCCGACTCCCTGGCCACGCCCCTGCCCAGCTTCACCCTGTCCATGGCCGCCGCCTCCAAGATCAAGCGCTACTACCTGGACGCCGACAACGTGGAGCAGGTCGCGGAGTACTACCCCAACAACTCCCATGGCGAAGTGTTCTACGCCATGAGTTCCTGGGGCCTGGACCGCACCTACACCTTCCGGGCCACCACGGTGCCCGCCCTGCCCGCCGGCGCGTCCATCGAGGTGGTTATCGACGGCGACATCGCCAACCCCTACCTCTTCCCTGCGGGCACGGACACGTCCTTCCCCCTCACCATCAAGGGCAACCCCGGCGACCTGAGCACGCCCAACTGGCACCGCTTCCGGGTCCGCCTGCTCAGCCCATCGACCCTGGTTTCCGACACCCAGGTCACCATCCATCTCGATAAGGTCAAAGGATGAACATCCAGCCAGCTCTCGACATCCTCCGGGCCCGCGCCCCCTTCGTGCCCGACCTGGCCCTCGTGCTGGGCTCGGGGCTCGGCGCCCTGGCCGGCTGCGCCGAAGCCCGGGCGGGCGTATCCATCCCCTTCACCGACCTGGGCTTTCCCGTTCAGACGGTGCAGGGTCACCAGGGCAAGCTCATCTTCTGCGAACTGGAGGGCCGGAAGGTCGTCCTGCAGGCGGGCCGCTTTCACTTCTATGAAGGCAACCCCATGTCGCTGGTCACCGCCCCCATGCGCATGCATGCCCGGCTGGGCGTGAAGGCCGTGGTGCACACCAACGCCGCCGGTGCCGTGAACGCATCCTTCAAGGTGGGCCAGCTCATGGTCATCAACGACCATATCAACCTCATGGGCACCAACCCGCTCATTGGCCCCAACCAGGATCCCGGCCCCCGCTTCCCGGACATGACCGGCGCCTACGACCCCGCCCTGTCCGGACAGATCCTCGCGGCCGCCAAGGCCCTGGGCCAGGAGGTGCAGCAGGGCGTGTACCTCGCCGTCACCGGCCCCAGCTTCGAGACCCCCGCCGAGATCCGGGCCTTCCGCACCTTGGGCGCCGACGCCGTGGGCATGAGCACCGTCCCCGAGGTGATCGTGGCCCGCCACGAGGGCATGCGGGCCGCGGGCATCTCCTGCCTGTGCAACATGGCCGCGGGCATGCTGCCCCAGCCCCTCACCCACGCCGAGGTACTGGAAGCGGGCGCCGCCGCGGCCGCCAACTTCGAGAAGCTCGTGCGGACCTTCCTGCGGGACCTGGCGCTTTAGGCATATCCTTACCGGATGAAGCTGACGCTGTCGATGATCGTGAAGGACGAGGAGGCCCACCTGGGGCACTGCCTGGATTCCGTCCGGGGCCTCGTGGACGAGATCGTCGTGGTGGACACCGGCTCCACCGACGGCACCCGGGCCCTGGCCCTGGCCCGGGGCGCCGCGGTGCACGATTTCGCCTGGACCGGTGACTTCTCCGCCGCCCGCAACGCCAGCCTCGCCCACGCCACCGGCGACTGGGTGCTGGTGCTGGACGCCGACGAGGCCGTGGACGCCCGGGACCATGCCGCCCTGCGCGCGGCCTGCGGGGGCGCGGACGCCTACCGCGTGCTCATCCGCAGCTACCTGCCCGACGCCGCCTACACGCTCATGGATGCCCAGGCCAAACCCAACCCCGGCGGGTACACCGAGGGCGCACCCTGGCCCGCCTGCGGGGACACCCGGGCCGTGCGGCTCTTCCGGCGCATGCCGGGCGTCGCCTTCCGGGGCCGCATCCACGAGAGCGTGGAGGCCTCCTTCCCGGGCCCCCTCCCGGACCTGGACGCGGTGATCCACCACTACGGGTTCACCCTCCCCGCCCGGGTGGAAGCCAAGAAGCCCGTCTACCTCGATCTGGCCCTGCGGGACGCCCGGGACCGCCCCGGGGACCCCCTGTGCCTGTTCAACGTGGTGATCCAGGCCGCCACGGCCGAGGATTGGGAACTGGCGGTTCGCACTGCCGAACGCTATCGCGCGCTCACCCGGGAGCTCCCCCCGGCCCTGATCCTCACCCAGGGAACGGCGCTCCAGCGCTGCGGGCGCCACGAGGAGGCCCTGCGCGTCTTCGCCGAGCTCCCCGGCAGCCTTCCCGCCGCAGTGGGCCGGGGGGTCTCCCTGGAGCGCCTGGGCCGCAGGGAGGAGGCCCGGGTCCTGCTGGAAGCCTGCATCCGGGAAGCCCCCGGCTACACCACGGCCTACCTGGACCTGGCCGACCTGCATGCCCGGGCCGGGGACCCGGCGGCGGCCCGGGCCATCCTGGACGCCGGCCTGGAGGCCGCGCCGTCCGACGCGCCCCTGTGGGGCCGCCTGGTTCGCCTGGGCGTGGAGGAGGGCCGCATGGAGCAGGCCGTCCGCGACGCCTGGGGCGCCATCCAGCACTGCCCCCAGGGGGGCGACGGGAGCTGGCACAACCTCGTGGGCGTCTTCCTCCTGCGCCAGGGTGCCAAGGCCGAGGGGCGCCAGGTCCTCACCCTGGGCCTGGCCGCCTTCCCCGGCCATCCCGACCTCGCCCGCCTCCTGGAGCTCTGCTGACATGCCCCGAATCCGCGTCCTCCCCGACCAGGTGGCCAACCAGATCGCCGCGGGCGAAGTGGTGGAGCGCCCCGCCTCCGTGCTCAAGGAACTGGTGGAGAACGCCCTGGACGCCGGCGCCACCCGGCTGGAGGTGCGCTGGGAGGACGGCGGGAAGCGGCTGCTGGAGGTGGCCGACGACGGTTGCGGCATGGCCCGCGACGACCTGTACATGGCCCTGGAGCGCCACGCCACCAGCAAGGTGCGCACCGCCGACGACCTGGGCCACCTGGCTTCCTTCGGGTTCCGGGGCGAGGCGCTGCCCTCCATCGCCTCCGTGAGCCGCTTCGACATGGCCTCGGCCGAGCAGGACGGCGCCGGCCACCGCCTGCGTTCGGAATTCGGCGTCATCAAGGAGGTGCAGCCCTTCAGCCGGAGCCACGGCACCACGATCACAGTGCGCGACCTCTTCGCCCAGCTCCCGGCCCGCAGGCGCTTCCTCAAGGCCACCGAGACCGAGCACGCCCACCTGTGGGGCGTGATCACCCGCATGGCCCTGGCCACCCCGGCCATCCACTGGTTGCTGGAATCCGACCGCGGCGGCCGCCTCACCCTGCCCACGGTGTCCGTGCCCGGCGAGCGCCTGGGCCCGCTCCTGGGCGACAAGCTCACCGCCCTGGTGCCCTTCCGGGACGGCACGGCCCCCTGGACCCTCCACGGCTACGTCTCCCCCCCCGAACTGAGCTTCCGGGACCGCAACCATCTATACCTCTTCGTGAACGGCCGCGCCGTGCGGGACCGCCTCCTGCTGGCGGCCCTCGCCTCGGCCTGGGAGGGCTTCTTCCCCAAGGGCTCGTACCCGGCGGCCGTGGTGTTCCTGGACGTGCCGGCCGACGCGGTGGACGTGAACGTCCACCCCACCAAGGCCGAGGTGCGGTTCCGGGAGCCCCAGCGCATCTTCCCCTGGGTGGGCCGGGCCCTTCGCGAGGCCTGGAGCGGCTTGCGCGGCGGCCTGGCCTCCGTGCTGGACCTGCCCCCCCGCCCCCTGGAACCGGAGCTGGACCGCCCCCTGGCCCCCGTGGCCGCCGAGCACCCGCACCTTTGGTCCGGCGCCGGCACCTACCAGGCCCTGGAGGCGGCCTTCCCCCGCCAGGAGGAACCGGTCCGCGTGGCCGAACCCCCGCAGGAATCCAGGGTCCGCTACCTGGGTTCCTTCGATTCCACGTACCTCCTGGCCGAAGTGACGGGCGGCGCCGAACCCGAGCTGTGGCTGGTGGACCAGCACGTGGCCCACGAGCGCATCCTCTACGAGCGCCACTTCCTGCGCAAGCATCAGCCCGCCGTGCAGCCCCTCATGCCCCCCCGGGTGGTGCGCGTGGGCCCCGAGGCCATGTCCCGCCTGACCCCCTTCCTGGACACCTTCGCCGAAGCCGGCGTGGAGGTGGAGCCCTTCGCGGGGGACGCCGTGGTGGTGCGCGGCCTGCCCGACTTCCTCATGGACCGGGACCCCGAAGCCCTGCTCGCCGACCTTCTCCAGCGCCTGGAAGAGATCGGCCGCGTGGACCTGGACCACTTCCGCCGGGAACTCAACGCCGAACTCAGCTGCCGCAGCGCCATCAAGAAGCACCACCACTTGCCGGCCGACCTTGCCCAGCGCCTCATCGAGGACCTCATGGCCTGCGAGGTGCCGCACACCTGCCCCCATGGGCGGCCGGTGATCAAGAAACTGACGCGGACGGAACTGGAGAGAAGCTTCGGGCGGAGGGCCTGAGGGGTCTTCCATCCTGGGGATCGCAACGCGGCCTCTCGGCATGGATCTTGAAACCAGGCTGGAGATCCCGGTGTCCGTGCGCCATTAATCGGACGTTCTGGCCCTGGACCTGACTACGATACCAAGACCGGGCGGCAAGCTCTGCCCGCTCGCCTCTGAGGAAGGCCCATGCACCTGGATGACCCACAGCTTTGGCTGCACGATCCTTGGCTTGGCGGGCTCCACGAGCGCCTGACGGTGACGCCGCGGCCTTTCCGTCTGATCACCTTTGATTTCTTCGACACCCTGGTGCACCGGCTCACGGCCGAACCCTCGGACCTCTACGTGGAGGTGGGGCGAAGGATCCAGGCGCAGGGACTCTTCCGTCGGGAGCTTTCCCCGGAGGCGTTCTACCACGTGCGCATCGCCGCGGACGAAGGCGCCCGGAAGCGGGCCCAGCGCGAGGGGCGGCCCACGGAGGTCGACCTTGCCGCGATCTACGCGGAAATGGGGGAAGTGGTCCTGGACCCGGCCCGGGCCGCGGCCCTGGAGTGGGAGGTGGACCGGAACCTGTGCTTCCTCAACCCGTCCATGGCCAGCTTCGTGCGCTTCCTCCGGTCCCTGGGCTACGCCACCGCGGTGGTCTCCGACACCTTCTACGAGGCCCGGAAGCTGGAATACCTGCTGCAGGGCGAGGGCTTCAATCCGCGGCACTTCGATCGGGTCTGGGCGAGCTGCGAGCATGGCTGCGCGAAATACGACACGAATCTTTTCCGGCTCCTCCTCCGGGAAACGGGGTTGCACGGCAACGAGGTGCTCCATATCGGAGACAATCCCGTGGCCGACGTCAGGGCCGCCATCGCCGTCGGCATCGAACCCGTGGAATACCAGCGACGCCTTGGGGTCCACCAGGCGATCTTCAGGACCGAGAACCACCTTCGCCAGGAAGCGCACCCCGCCGCGGGTTCCCTGGACAGCATCCGGGTGCTCGCGTCCCGGCTGGGGGGCTGCAACCCCCTTGACGGCCATTTCGAGGGCGCCATGGGCTTCGGCCCGCTTCTGGCCCGGTTCGTGGACTGGGCCCTGGGCCACTACCAGCGGGCCGGCGTGACGGTGGTCCTGGCGCTGATGCGCGAAGGCGAACTCCTCGGGGAACTTCTCTCCAGGGCCGCCAGCGCCCGCCAGGTGAACCTGAAGGTGGTGCCCTGCTACGTGTCCCGCAAGTCCACGGCGACGGCTTCCCTGGGCGAACCCGCCGTGGACCGCATGATGGAGATCCTGCTCGGTGGCCCGAACCTGGCCTGGCAGGACGTTCTGGAGATCCTGGGTCTCATGGAGATCAGCCGCCAGTCCATCGGGCTCACGCCTGAGCTTCTGGCGCAGAAGGTCGAATCCCCGGAGGCCCTGCGCTGGCTCCTCAATTCGCTCCTGAACAGCGAAACCCTCTCGGCCGCCATGAAGGAGGGGATCCGGGAGAGCCACGCCCTCGCCTTCGAGTACCTCTCGGAGATCATCGGTGGCGAAGCCACGGTGGGCGTCCTGGACCTGGGGTGGAGCGGGAGCATCCAGAAGAACATGGCGCAGATCCTCCGCCACGGGGGACGGGAGATCCGCTTCGTGGGCTGCTACCTGGCCAACACGCCCCGGGCGGCCCGTCTGGCCCTGGACGGCCATGAGGCCCATGGCTTCCTCACCCAGGCGTGGTCATTCAAGTCCCTGCTCCTGGAGATCGCCATCACCGCGATGGTGGGCAGCACCGAAGGCTACCGCCGGGACCCCGACGGCAAGGTCGTGCCCGTGCTGGGGCCCTTCTCCGTCACCGGACCCGAACAGGTGACCAAGGGGCGAATCAAGGAAGGGATCCTCACCTTCCAGGATCTTTGGCTGCGCTTCCTGGCGCCCCGCCGCGGGGCCCCCCTGCAGGACCTCCTGGCGGACATCGACCGGCGCCTGTACGCCATCGTGGTCCGGATGCTGCACTATCCCACCCGGGAAGACGCACTGGCCCTGGGCCTCCTGGAACATGACGAGAACTACGGGGTGAACTACCGCCAGCCGCTGGTGGACGACAAGACCGTCGAATACTTCAGGGAAGGCGGCATGGAGGCCCTCCAGCGCCATCCGGAATGCTACTGGCCCCAGGCTGTCCTGGCCCGGGAAAACCCGAAGCTGATGCATACGCTGGCCCTCCGCTGGGATGCCACCACTCCCATGGGCCGGGTCGGGGCCCGGGCCGCCTTCCGGGGTCTGCCCCTGGCCTTCGGTCCGGAGGAGAGGCATTACCTTGAGCAGCTCATGGCTTCCGTCGGGCTTGGCCAGGTGTGCCTGGTGGGCCAAGGGAACGACGGGGAAGCCCTCTGGCTCCTGGACTGGCTCGAAACAAGATTCGGCGCGCAGGATGCCGGCGAGGGTCCCTGGCCCCGGGAGTACGAACTGCCGGCGCCCGGCCTGGCGGGGCAGGCCCTTGCTCCCGAGTCCCTGCCCAGGGTCCTGTACCTGGACGCCAAGGCACCCGTGGGCCCCGCCAACGAGATGGTCCCCGGCTTCTGCCGGACGGGTGTGCGCCTCCTGACCCAGGAAGGGCTTCGCCGCCTGTCCTTCCTGCTCCGCCAGGACGAACCCTGCCTCCTCCTGTTCTCGGAAGGGCTGCCCGAGGACCTCGTCCTGGCGCTCCTGCGGGGCTTCACGCCCTTCGTCGCCCCGGGAAGCATCGTGGGCGTCTGCCACGGGGGGGCGGATCCTTCCCAGGCCTTCGGAAACGGTGCGGGCAAGCCGCTTTTCACCCACTGGATGGCTACCGGGGGCGCGGAGGACAGGTTCGAGGTGGTGGACAACCTCTTCGAGAACCGCATATTCGGCACGAGCCTCTCCCTTGCCATGCGCAATCCCCCGCCCGCCTAAGGAGCAGTCCATGACCCTGCGCTTCCTATGCAATGTATGCGGTTCCAGGCAGATCTCGGTGACGGGCCGCTTCAGGCGGGAAGGGGGTTCCTGCCTGGCCTGCGGCTCGTCCATGCGGAACCGGGCGGTCGTGGAGGCCCTGTCCAGGGTGCTCTGGGACGCTTCCCTGCCGCTGCCGGAATTCCCCGAGCACAAGGATTGCCGGGGCATCGGCCTCTCCGACTGGGAGGGCTTCGCCCTGCGGCTTTCGGATCGCCTGGACTACGAGAACACCTTCTACCACCAGCACCCCAAGGTGGACATCTGCGAGCCGCCGGCGGACATGCTGGGCACGCTTGATTTCGTCACGTCCTCCGACGTCTTCGAACACACGCTGCCTCCGGCGTCCCGGGCCTTCACCGGCGTCTTCAGCGTGCTGAAACCGGGCGGGTGGCTGGTCCTCACCGTGCCCTACTTCCGGGGCCGCGAGACCCTGGAGAAGTATCCCAGGCTGGCCACCTACGAAACGGTGAAGGTGGGCGACCACTGGGCGCTGGTCAATCTCCTGCCCGACGGAACGCTGGAGCTTCACCCCGATCCGGTCTTCCACGGAGGGCCGGGCTCCACCGTGGAGGTACGCCAGTTCGGCGAGGACGACCTGCTGCGGGAACTGGCGGATGCCGGCTTCGAGGAGGTCCGGGTGTGCTCCGAAAGCAACCCCGATTTCGGCATCGTCTGGGAGTATCAGGACCACCTGCCCATCGTCGCCCGACGCCCCTTCGCCTCCTGACCCAGCCTTCGAGGTCCGACGTGAGCCAACATTTCCTCTATTCCATGTCCGAGTTCATGCCCCTGGTGCGGCAGCTGCTGCCCGAAAGGGACGGCTTCTCCCTCACGGAAATCGGCTCCGAGCTGGGCACCATGACCCGGGCCCTGATGGATCTGGTGGACGAGGGCCGCCTGCGCGACTACGTCATCGTGGAACCCTACCCCTCGCCGACCCTCCTCGAGATGGCGGAAGGCCGCCGGTTCCGCCTGGTGGAGGCCCTCAGCGTGGACGCGCTGGCGAAAGAGCCCGTCACGGACGTCTACCTGGTGGACGGTGACCACAACTACCACACCGTGGTGCGCGAGACGCGCCTGATCCTGGAAGGGGCCGTCCGGGAAGGGAAGCTGCCGCTGGTGGTGTACCACGATGTGGCCTGGCCCTGCGGCGACCGCGACGCCTACTACGCCCCGGAAGTCATTCCCCCCGGGGAAAGACGGCCCCACACCCATCACCTGGGCCCCGTCCCCGGCCAGCCGGGGGTGTCCGCCACGGGCTGGCGTTCCGCAGGGGTGATGGCCTTCGCCCTGGAGGCCGGCGGGCCCGCCAACGGGATCCGGACCGCCATCCAGGACGCCCTGCAGGACCATCCCGACTGGGAGTTCCACCTGGTTCCCTGCATCCTGGGCCTGGGGGTGCTCTTCCCCCGGACGCATCCGGAAGGTGAACGCCTGCGCCGGGTGCTGGCGCCCTTCGAGGGCAACTTCCTTCTGGAGAAACTGGAGGAGAACCGGCTTCGCCTGATCATGGAAATCCAGGAAATGGAGGACCTGCGCGACGCCAGCCGGGCGGCTTCAACCGAACAGACGCTGGCCACCTCCATGCCCCTGCCCGCGTCCTGCCGGGATCTGACCCTGTGCCTGGCGGATGCGGACCCCGGGACCCTGCAGGCCGATTGGCTGCTGCCGCCCCGGGAACGGATGGCCGAGGTTTGGCGACGCCTGCGAAAGGAGGGGGAGCTCTCCTGCTTTGTGCCCCTGGAGACCTTCGCCCGGCTCCGGGGATCCTGGGAAACCCCCGCTGAAAACGCTTATGTCGCCCTGGCCGCCCTGGTCCGGGACCCCGCCGCCTGTGCCCGCATCGAACGCAGGGTCCTGGCGGGCCTCCACCACCGGGAGGAGGCACCCGCCTCCTGCTACGGCAGCACATCCTACCTTGGACGGGAGCAGCTTCTGCTCCAGGCTCCGCTCCTTTCGGAGCATCGCCGGGAGGAGGCCCGGGCCGCCTGCACCCTCCTCCAGGATCTGCCGGTGGACCCTTTCACGATCAATCCCATTCCCTCCGATGGGGTACGCCACCTTCCGCCGGTGCTGTTCCGCTTCGCGGCCTGGTGCGTGGAGGAGGCCCGGCGCATGGGGGTGGGCCACCTCTCCGTCCTGCCCGACAGGCTGGAGTTGCTGGCTTCGCTCCTGGCCCAGGAGATCGAGGCCGGTGGTCTGGCCATCACGGTCGGCCCGCCACGCTGGACGGAGCGGGACCTTCATTTGGTCATGCTCACCGACTACAAGGAGGAAGGCCTGGGACGCCTCGGTCGATCCAACCTCGCCAATGGGGTGGCTGGGGCCGCGGACCTCCTGGGTCTGAGCCCCGACGAGCTTCCGAAGGCCTGGCGCGACCGGTTCGCCGTGGCCGACCCGAGGCTGGTGCGGCTGGCGCTTCTGGAGGCGGTGACCTCCTCGGAGCTTCTGCCCCGCATTGAGGCCGGCAGCCTCGCGGCACGGGAGCGGCTCTTGGCCGCCGGGCCCTTCGAGGCCGTCGTCGGCCTGGGCTGGGGCGGGGATTCGGTCGACGCCCTGAACCGGCTTCTGGGGGCCTGCGGGCGCCCGGAGCGGTGCCAGGGCCTCTTCCTCGACCCGCCGGGGTCCACCCTCGCGTCCCGGGATCTGTGGGAACGTTTCGAAGTGGATAGCCCGCTTCTCGCCTCCCTTTGGCGCACACCGGAAGCGCAGGGCCCGCCTTCCCACAAGCAGCGGCTGCGTACGGGGCTCCTGGATTTCCACCGGCAGTGGGTGCAGTCGTGACGATCGCGGACGCGAGCACGCAGCCTGCCGTCACTGTCGTCATTCCGGCCTTCAACAAGATGGAACTGACCCGGCAGTGCCTTTGCGCCCTGGGGCGCCTCCAGGATCCCGTGCCGTGCGAGGTGGTCGTCGTGGACAACGCGTCCGCCGATGGCACCCCGGCCATGCTCCGGGCCTTCCCCTGGGTCCGCACCGTGCGCAACGAGGAGAACCTGGGTTTCGCGAAGGCCTGCAACCAGGGCGCGCGGATCGCCAAAGGCCGGCATCTGGTCTTCCTGAACAACGACACCATCCCCTTGGACCACTGGCTGGAGCCCTTGGTGAAGGAGGTGGAAGCGGATCGCCGGGTCGGCATGGCAGGATCCAAGCTGTTGTTCGAGGACGGTACGGTGCAGCACGCCGGCGTCGCCTTCTCCCGGCAGACGCGCATCCCCTACCACCCCTACCGTTTCATGCCATCCAATGCACCCTGCGTGAACCGCCGCAAGGAGATGCAGGCCGTGACCGCAGCCTGCGTCCTCATTCCCCGGGAAACCTTCACGCGCATGGAAGGCTTCTGCGAGGACTACCGGAACGGCTGGGAGGACCTGGATCTCTGCGTGCGTCTCCGGCTCGCGTCGATGCGGATCATCTATCAGCCCCAGAGCTGTCTTTACCATCTGGAAAGCCAGAGCCCCGGCCGCATGGACCGGGACGACGAGAACAAGGCGCGTTTCTTCCGGAAATGGCAGGGCCTGCTCCTTTCCGACGAGGACGCCCACTACCTCCAGGATGGCGCCTGCATGGGCTGGATTCGCGGGGGACGCGGCGCGGCCCGGATCCGGCCCCTGCACTCCGAGCGGGAGTGGGCCCAGTGGTCGCTCCCCGCCCAGGTTCAGCGCGCCGCCGCGGAGGCTGACATTCCGGCCATGCGCGCGGCCCTGGAGGACGCGCCGGGATGGCCCGCGGACCCCAAGGTCCTGTCCTGGGCCGGACTGATCGCGCACTCGCTTGGCAACAGGGCGGCGGCGAAGCTGTTCATGGAACGGGCCCAGGCCATCCAGGACAGCCTGGAGGTGCGGATCTGGATGGCCACGCTCCTGGGGCTGGAAGGGGTCCTTCCCGACGGGGCCGGGGTGCAAGGCAAGGCCCTCGCCCTCAAGGCGGCCAAGGATGCCGAGGCCCGAGGGGAGTCCCTCGCGGCGCTCCACGGGTACGAGCGGGCCCTGGACCTGGGAGGGGGATCGCGGGAGGCCCTGGAAGGGCTTCTCAATGCGGCCGCGGCGCTCGGGGACGAACCCACCCGGGGGCAGGCCGCCATGGCACTGGAATTCCTGGGCGCAGGGCGGTGATCCCATGAAGCCTCCGGTTCTCTTCGCCACCGCCACCTCGGCCGCCCTGGCCGATGACGTCGCGAGGGAACTGGGCGCGGACCGGGGCCGGCTCCTGGTGGAGGTGTTCCCGGATCAGGAAACCGGCCACCGCCTGGATCCGGCCGCCACGCCGGATCTCCGGAGGCGCGATGTGGTCATCCTGGGGGCGGCCGAAAACGATGCATCCTATCTTGAACTCTGCGATCTCCTGGCGGGCCTGAGGGACCACCACCCGGCGAGCATCCGCGCCATGGTTCCCTACCTCTATTGCTCCACCCAGGAGCGTCCGGGGCCCAAGCGGGAGTTCACCAAGGCCCTGAACCGCGTCCGGGGGCTCCTGGCCATGCATCCGGACCAGATCACCTTCTTCGACCTCCATGCCCAGGGCGTGAAGGATGCCCACGACGGTCGCGCCCGGGTGGAGCACCTTTCGTCCGAAGACCTGGTGGTGAACCTCCTCAAGCAGCGCCCCGGCGCCGACCGGCTCGTCCTCGTCTCGCCCGATGCGGGGCGCGGCGAATGGGTCCAGTCCCTGGCGCGGCGCCTGGGGGTTCCCTACCTCATCGCGGACAAGCGCCGGCTTTCGGGGGACGCGGTGAGCATGGCCCACCTCGGGCGGCAGGTGGAAGGCCGGGAGACCCTGGTCTTCGACGACATGTGCCGAAAGGGCACGACCCTGCTCGCCACGGCGCACCTCCTCCTCGAGGCCGGGGCCCGCTCCGTGGACGCGGCCTTCACGCACGCCGTCCTGCCCCGGCACCCGGACCCCGCGGAAGACCCGGAGGCCCGCCTCCAGGCCTCCCCCATCCGGGCGGTGCTCACCACCGATTCGCATCCCAGGGCCCGGAGCATCCGGTCCCCCAAGTTCACCGTGACGCCCCTCGCGCCCATGTTCGCGGACTACCTGCGGAAGTGCATGGGCTAGCGCCGGGTTCAGCCGCGGGCCAGGTGTCCCGCCAGGTCCACGGCAAAGGTCGCCACGTCGCGGCCGAAGGGGAGGGACGGATCGGGGACGCACAGCATCCTGTCGAAGGCGCTGACCACGAACCCCCGGGCCCGGGCGCGCCTGGATTCGAAGTCGTCCCTCCGGAGGGCGCGGGAGAACAGCTCCTGGCCGGCCATCCCTTCCGTCCGCTCGTAGGCGATGCCCTGGCCCCGGAGGTGGCTGTTGGCCAGGGAAACGATGGGCTTCTCGAAGAGCAGGGCCTCGTACTGGGCGGTGGTGCTGTCGGCGAGGATCACGTCCGCGGCGTCGCACAGCGTGTGGAGGTGGGCGTCGCCGGCGTGAATCAACTGGGGGCCGGCGAGATCGACATAGTCGTTGTGATCCATGGGGTGGGGCTTGAAGACCAGCACCGCCTCGGGGTCCTGGCGGATCGCCTCCAGGCTGTAGGCCAGGGTCTCCCGCACCGAGGCGGACCACGGCGAGACCGTGCGCGACAGGAATCGGCTCCGCGGGCTCACGCCGGCATAGATGTCGTTGTGGGTGAGAAGCAGGTGGATTTTGCGACCGGCGAGGCCCCGCGCCTGGCGGAACGCGTCCCCCGTCACGAAGGCGCCCTGGGGATATTTGGTGGGGCGGGTCTCCAGGTAGTGTCTCCGGATCGCTTCGTAGGTGCCGGGATGGTCCCCGGTCCCGGGCGGCCAGGGGGTCCGGAACATCCCTTCGCAGTCCGGCCAGGAGAAGGGTCTGACCATGAACGTTTCCGGGAAAAGGCCCCGTTCCAGGTCCAGGCATGCGGCGCCCTGCTCACGGGCCAGCCAGTAGAGCAGTGGACTGTGCGGCAGGGACGCGCCCCATACCAGCACCAGCCTCGGCTTCAACGCGCCCATCATCTGCTTGTAGAAATAGTGGGCGGCCGCCACGCCACGCAGGTGCTCTTCCCAGGAGGCGCTGCCGCTCTCGTGGAAGGCCTGGTCGGCCTCGATCACGTCCCGCAGCAGGTCCGGTGGGAGTCCAAGGTGCTCCTGGTTTCCCGTGCATATTTTCTGGAAGGGCATGACGAGCAGGGGGATCTTCACGATCCGCGGCTTCAGGCCGGGCACGGGAAAGGGACCCGCGAAGGCCAGGTCCGTCTGGAATTCCCGGGCCAGGACCTCGGCGAGGCCATTGCCCAGGGCCGCCATGTCCGGGCTGGCCAGGAAGGTGAAGAGGAGGATGCGGGAGGGCGCCATGGTGCGCGGAATCAGAACAGGCCGTACTTCTGCACCAGTTCGCTGGTGTCGGCCCCCCGGGCGATGTCCACCAGGATCAGGCGCTCGTTCTGCATCCGGTCCAGGGCCTTGGCGAGGACTTCCTTCTCGACCTTCTTGGGGATGACCACGATGCCGTCCACGTCCCCGAAGATCAGGTCGTCCTTGTGGATGGTGACGCCGTCGATGACGATCGACCGGTTCCGGGACGTCACGATGCCCCGGCTCCGGGTGTCCTTGCAGTAGTGCCCTTTGGCGAACACGGGGAAGAGGATCCGCCGCGTTTCGCTGGTGTCCCGGGTGACCCCGTCGATGATCGCCCCCTGGGCCCCGGCGCGCACGGCCAGGTTCGCGTTCAGTTCCCCGAAGAAGGCATAGTCGGGCATGTTGTTGGCGACCACGACGATGTCGTTGGAGACCACGTGATCGTACAGGTGGAGGCTGTCGTAGATGCCCTTGAAGTCGTCGTCGTCCTTGCACACGTCGATCTGCATGGTCTTGGCCCGGCCCAGGATCTTGGCATCCTGGACGTTCAGGCCGAAATCCTTGGACAGCACGGAGTGGATGCCCAGGTCGTCCAGGAGGTCGCTCAGCAGGGAGCTGGAGAGCAGGTGCTTGATGTTGTCGAGAAGGCGGCGCTCCTGCTCGCGGAGTCCGATGGCGATCAGGTTGGCCATGTGGAAATCCGCAGGCCAGTTCACGTCGACGCCCTCGAGGGGGTCCACCTCCAGCAGGTAGGGCTTGAGGCCGAGGCGCCCCTTCTGGGCCAGGGCCGCTTCCCGCCGCATGACATAGAGGCCCATGGTCTCGATAAGCGTGTCGTCCAGGTCGACGCTGTTGGGGATGTGCTCCCGGTTGTAGCAGGGGGCGCCGTCCTTCCAGAGGTACTGCTTCTCCTTCTTGACTGCGATGACGCAATCGTAGGCCGGATCCTCCTTGAGAACCTGGATGGCCCGCTCGATGGTCTCGATGCGCATGAACGGAGACGTTCCCAGGAGCTGCACGCAGATGTCCGCCTCGGTGTGCCTCGCCTCGTTGAGGAACAGCATGTTGCCGTCGGTGCTGTTCCCGGCGAGTTCCGGCGCCCGGTGCATGACCTTGTGCCTGAGGTCGGCCGCCAGGGAGATGATCTCGTGGGATTCGGTGTCGAGGTAGACCTCGTCGACGCTGGGGCAGGCCAGGAGCTTCTTGAGGCTGCGGATGAAGAGGGGTTCGCCGTCAAGGAGCATGGTGTTCTTGTTGGGGATCCGTTGGCTGGACCCTTTTGCCGGGAGGAAGGCTGCGACGCGCATTTTTACCTCGGGATCAAGTTATTGCCAGGATAGGGGCTATGGACCAATCGTACCAGGTCGTCCGCCCTGGACCCTGGATAAGGAACGTTCAGGTCCGGGCGCGCCATGGATCACCCGGGTGTGTTGCCGGCGCCGGCGGGAACCTCCGCCTCGCCCGCGAAGACCCTCCGGAGGATCTCACCTTCGGGCCGGGCCGACATCACCTCGTAGGCCCGCCGCTCCAGGTCGGCCCGGCCTTCGGCGTCCGCCGCCAGGCGCGTGCAGGCCGCCACGAGATCCTCGTACGGAACGAAGCAGGCCGCGTCCTCGAGCCCCGCCTCCAGTTCCGTGCGGGCATGGCACTCGGCCACCACGGCCTTGCGGTTGGCCCAGAGGTACGAGACCCGGACCAGTTCGAAGATGCTGGTGTCGTAGTAGTGGAGGTTCAGGACCACCTTGGCCCGGGCGATGAATGCGTCCCGCTCCGCGCCGTAGACGCCGAAGAGGCAGTGCACCTTGAGGCCCGCGTCCTCCAGGTCCCGCAGCACCCGCGCCCGCCGTTCGTTCACCGAACCGTAGAAGAGCACGTCGATGTCCTGGACCGCCGGCTTGGGGATCCGGCAAAGGCTCGGGACCATGCCGACGGGTACCCATTGGACGGGCGCGGGAAAACCGCCGGCCTGGAGGATGGCGATGTTGCGTGGGCTGTAGTCCCAGAGCTCGCAGGTCCCGCCCAGCCGCGCCAGGCGCTCCCGCAGGGCGGCCCGCCGGTCATCCAGCTGCTCGAGGTTATAGAGGATGCACTGGGGCGGAAGTTGCGAATCCAGGGTTTCAGGCAGGAGATGCCAGCCCAGCACCAGGTTCACGGTGCCAGCGTCGAACGTATTCACGCCCAGGCGGGCAGGGACCCCCAGGGTCCCGAACCCCTCCACCAGCGTTTCGGCCAGCTCGGCGAAGGCCTCCGCGTGGATGTTGCCCTGGGGCTTGAGGTAGACGATCTGGATGTGCGGATGGTCGGAAATGTCGGCCTCCTGGAGGGGGTCCGGGCAGATGGACCGCCCCAGGATAACTCACCGTTCCAGGGGGACGGTGCCCAAACCGGCGGCATCACCCGGCGGACCAGCGCGAGCGCTCCGCCCCCAGCGCCACTCCCAGGCGGCGGGCGGCGCCGTACAGCGCCGGGCGGGCCATGCCCAGGGCCCGGGCGGTTTCCGCGATCCTGAACCCGTGGCTCCGGAGGGCCTGGACGAGGTAGGAACGCTGGAACTGCCGCGTCGCCTCCAGCCAGGAGCCCGTCGCCTGGGGCGACGCCTCCATGGACGGGAAGTGGTGCAGGGCCAGAGGTTCGCCGCCGCAGGCCAGGAGGGCCCGCTCCAGGGCGGAGAGCAGTTGCCGGACGTTGCCCGGCCACGGAAAGCGGGCCAGGGCCGGGCTGAGACCCGGGTCGAGACGTGGCGCCTCCCGGGCCAGGGCCCGGGCAACGCGCGCCACCAGGCGCGGGACGAGGTAGGCGAACTCATGGCTGCGTTCCGCCAGGGAAGGCATGCGCAGCACGGCACCCCGGAGCCTGAAAAGCAGGTCCTCCCGGAATTGCCCGGAGGCCGCGAGCAGGTCAAGGGGCCGGTTGGTGGCCGCGATGAACCGGGTGTCCACCCGGAGCAACCGGTCGCTGCCCACCCGGCGGACCTCCCTTTCCTGGATCACCCGCAGCAGCAGGGACTGGACCCGGGGTGAAAGGTCGGCCACCTCGTCCAGGAACAGGGTTCCCCCCTCGGCGCATTCCACCGCGCCCTTCCGGTCCCGGGTGGCGCCGGTGAACGCCCCCCGCACGTGGCCGAACAATTCGGATTCGAGGATGCCCTCGGCCAGCGCGGAGCAGTTCACGGGCACGAGGGGTCCGGCGCGCCTGGACCTCAGGTGCAGGGCCCGGGCCGCCAGTTCCTTGCCGCAGCCGGTGGGACCCAGCACCAGGACCGTGAGGGGCGTCGGGGCCAGGACCTCCAGCTCCCGCAGCACCGCGCCCATGGGCTCGGAGCCGTCCGTGAGGAATTCGGGGGGCGCGTTCTGCACCCCCCCACCCTACTCCCCCTACCGCACGTCCATGTACGGCCGGCTGATGGTCTTGTCCGTGGTGATGGGGAAGGTGTAGGCGCCGTAGAGGTCCAGCTTCTGGGTGTACTTGAGCTTGATGATGCAAGTGCCGGCGCTCCGGTCGCCCAGGATCGTGAAGGTGATGCCGCCTTTGGCGAGGGCCTCGGGGATCTCCAGCTCCGAGGCCTTGGCCCGCAGCTGCTGCTCGAGGGTGGCCACGGGCATGATGCCAGCCCGGGACCCCAGGTCTTCCGCGGCGTTCACCAGGCTGTTGTTGGCGTAGAGGACCGGCACGACCTTCATGGCCACGGCGCCCACGATGATCAGCACCAGGAGGCTGACGATGCAGCCGATCTTGCCTTCGCCGCGTTCATTCCTGCGGTTGTCGGTCATGGCATTCCTTTCGGAGGTTCAGGGTTGGAGGTCCTGGAGGGCTTGCCGGGCCAGGGGCGCCAGGAGGGGCCCGTCGGGACCGAACAGGGTGGCCTGGGGGTACTTCAGGGCCTGGTTGAAGGATTGGGCGGCTTCGCGCTGGTAGGCGGTGCCCATGTGGAGAAGACAGGTGCCGGTGTAGTAGTCGAGGGTGCCTTGGCTCACGCCCTGGACGGCCACCATGCGGGCGTCGCGAAGCACTTCCAGCGCCTTGTCGTACTCGCGGAAGTGCATGAGGGCCAGGGCCTGGCCGAGCCGCAGGAGCGCGGCCCCGTCGCCCTGGGCGCCCAGGTAGCGCAGCCGCAGGTCGGCGAGCACCACGGGATAGCAGAGCCCGGCGGCGTTCACGGGAAGTTCGGTGGGCATCTGGGCGACGGCCAGTTTCACGGGGGCGTCCCCCTGGGACACCGTCAGGGTGCCGCCCCGGGCCTCGGCCAGGGCCTTGCGGAAATCCGCCACGTTCGCCACGGGCTTGCCCGCGGCCTCCGTGAGGAGCCTTCCGGGCTTGATGCCGGCCTTGAGGGCGGCGGCGTCGGCCTGGAGGACGTGGGCGCCTTCGGGCAGGTCCAGGAGGGTGAGGCCGGCCCAGGGCTCGGAGAGCGAGGCCTGCCGGTCCATGCGCGCCACCAGCGATCCCAGCGGGTCCTGCTCCAGGGGCATGACGGTGAGGCGTTCCTCCTGGCCGGTGAGGGTCGAGAGGACCAGCTCAACCTGCTGGACGGGCCTGCCCGGGGCGGGCCTGGCCCAGAGCAGGAGCTCGGTGTCGCGGCTGGACCGCAGGCGGGCCAGGCAGTCCTTGAGGGATTCGCCCTTGGGGGCGGTGAAGAAGGCCACTTCGTGAAGCCTGCCGCCCAGGGCCGCAAGCATGCCCAGGATCCGTTCGCGGCCCGCGAAGTCGTCGTTCCCTTCGAAGCCGGCGTAGGTGAGGCGCGGCTTGGGCCGCGCGACGACGGTGAGGGATGCGCCCTCGGCCACCTCGATGCGCTGGGTGAAGCTGCCCGCGGGGTACTTCACCTGGAGGTCGTAGGCCTGGGCGCAGACCTGCAGGTCGCGTGCGGGCACCCGGCCCATGTCGAGGCCCGAAAGGAACAGCTGGCCGCCGGGGACGGCGCTCTGGACGGTGAGGGTTCCGCGGCTGGGTTCGAGCTTGACGGGTTCCAGGTCGGAATCGGCGAAGGGGGTGGTGAGGGCCTCGGAGATTTCCAGGCGGCGGGTCCGGTGGCAGGGAAGTCGCACCTCCAGGAGGTGCTTGCCGGGCGCCAGGTCCGCGATGCGCAGGCCCTCCGAGAGCTGCTCGGGCTTCACCCCGGCGCGGTCGGCCAGGTAGCTCCGGTCGGCGGGGACCTGGCCCCGGGAGAACCCGCGGGATTTGCCGTCCACCAGCAGTTCGGCCCCCGCGGGGGAGGTGAAGACCGTGATGACCGACGAGGTGCGCTCCAGCTTGAAATCGAGATCCCGGGTGTCCTTGAGGGCCACCTCGAAGGTCATCTCGCGGGCCTTGTACCCGATCCGGGCGTAGGCGGCGGTGTGGGGGCCCGGGGCCATCCAGTGGAGGCCCGCCTCGGACCGCCGCGCCTTTCCATCCACCGTAAGGACGCCCCCGGCGGGTTCCAGCGCGAGCTTGACCCGGCCGAACCGGGCCGCCCGCAGCCCGTCGAAGGCGGCCTGGAGCCTGGGATTGGTGATGGTGCGGTCGATCTCGTAGTCGGGATCCAGGTCCAGGAGGCTTTCCAGGCGCTTGGGGGCCTGGGCCTTCTTCCCCGCGGTGCGGTCGTCCAGGACCGCCGTCCAGTTGTAGGCCTCGCAGAGAAGGCGGGTCCAGCCCTCGTCCAGGGTTCGGGCCGAAGGCTCGAGGGCGGCCAGGACGGCCTCGAACTTGGCGGCGGCGCCATCCCGGTCGCCCTGGGTGGCCCACAGGGCCTTGGCGGACGCCAGCGTGTCGCGCAGGGCCGGGTCCTGGGCGCCCAGGGCGGCGCAGGCGGTGAGGAGGAGGCAGAGGAGACGTCGCATCATTGCAGCCTGATCAGCAAGTCGTTGGAGCGGTCCGCGAGGATGAGGCCCCCGGCGCGGTCCAGGGCCACCGCCCGGAACTTCCCGGCGATGCCCAGCGCCTTGTAGGTGGCCGAGCGCAGCACGGAGCCGTCCGGACCCCACACGACCACCCCTTCGAAGTCGCCGTCCACCAGGGCGGCCACGTGCCCGAGGGGATCCGAGGCCAGGGAGACCACGTATTTGAAGGAGGCCGGGAGGTCCTTGCCGTAGGGCACGGTGGCCCGGGCATGCCCGGCGGCGTCCAGGAACAGGAGGGTCCTCGTGGCGTCCGAGGCCGCGGCGGCGCCGCCGTCGGGAAGCGGAGCCAGGGCCTGCACCGCGGGAACCGGCAGGGACCGGGGCGGGGCGTCCCCGGCCAGCACCTGGATGACGGGGGACCCCGGATCGCAGAGCCAGGCGTTGCCCCAGGCGTCGAGCATCCCGCCCGAAGGGGAGGGCAGCGGGGCCGCGGCGGCCTGGGGCCCTTCCTCTTTCACGAGGCCGGACCGGGCGTTCACGATCCAGGTGGTGCCGGGGGCCGGCACCAGGAGGGCCTTGCCGCCCTTGACCACGGGGCCCGAGGCGACCAGCGCGCCATCCTTGAGGTGGTAGGCCCGGTCGTCGTCGGACTGGTACAGGTAGACATCCCCCTCCGGGCCCGTGGCCAGGAGGGTGGGGGTCTTGAGCCACTTGGTCCTGCCCTGGGGCCAGGGGCCCTGGGACTTGAGGGGGGGCTTCTGGAGCCGCTGGACCACCCGCCCCTGGATTCGCCACAGCGCCTCCTGGGCTTCGGGGGCCTGGGGGTGCCGGTTCCGGAGGTCCTGGAGCATGCGAAGGCACCCCGGGAGGTCGCCCAGGATGTCGAGGGTCTCGGCGGCCTGGAGCTGCGCGGCGATGGCCGGGGGGGTGTCCGGGTCCATGCGCATGGCCTCGGTGAAGGCCTGGAGGGCCCGGGTCCAGTCGCCCTGGAGCTTGCGGGCCAGGCCCATGCGGAACCGGGCCTCCTGCACGAGGGGATGGTCCGGGAACAGGTCCACCAGGCGATTGAAGTCGGCCAGGGCCTCCTTGATGTCGGCGGGGGAATGGCTGCGCTCGGCCCTGAGCCTGCCCAGCAGAAGGAGGGCGTCCCCGGCCTGGGGGGTCTTGAGGTACTCGTTCTTAAGCTTCTCGAGGAAGGGGAGGGCGGCGTCGGGCTTGTGCTCCACATCCAGCTGGTGCCGGGCCAGGCTCAGCAGGGCCCGCGCGGCGAAGGGGGACTGGGGGAGCTGGGCGATGAGCTGGTTCCAGGTCTCGGTGGCTTCGGCGTAGCTGTGGGCGGCATGGGCGCGCTCACCGGAACGGTAGAGCCGTTCGGCCATGTCGCCGTCCTGGGCGCGCAGCAGGGGCGCGGCGGCCAGGATCAGGGTCATGGGGCGGATCCAGGTTCCTAGGACGTGCATGCGGGCCTCGAAATATTAATTGAATTTAGCTTAACCCCATCAGGGCTCCAGCGCCTGGACGACGTGCTCGGTGGGGTAGGGCTTGAACAGGGCCCCGATGACCCAGGCGTTCCCCCGCAGCTGCGCGATGTCCCGGTTGGCGGTGGAGAGCAGGGCGTAGCGGAAGCGCTCGCGGCCCTTGAGTTCCTCCAGCCAGGGAGCGAGGTCGCCCTGGGCGTCCTTGCTCTCGGTGATGACCAGGTCCACGGTGCGGGCCGCCAGGACCGCGCTGGCCTCCTCCCGGTTGCCGGCCTCCATGACCTCCCGGATCCCGTCGGCCAGGGCGTGGGCCTGGCGCTTGCGGAAGAAGGCGCTGGGCTCGAGGAGGAGGATGGAGCGCACCGGGGGCCGCCTGTTCAGGTCGGATTCCGAAAGGCCCAGGGCCAGGAGGGCGGAGCGGGCCGCGCTCTTGAGGCCCAGGCCCGAGGCCCCCAGGTAGATCTCCCGGATGGGTTCCACCAGCCCGGGCTGGCGGGTGAGGCCGCCGATCTCGCAGAGGTGGGCCACCTCCTTCCACTCGGCGCCCGGAGCCGCGAGCAGGCCGAGCACCAGGTCGGAGAGGGTCTGGGCCAGCTCCGGGCGGATGATCAGCTCGGGGTCGGCCAGGGCCTCCCGCAGGGCCAGGAGGGCCTCGGCCTTCTTCGGGCCCTTCTCGGGCACCTTCTGGATCTGGGCGGTGATGTCGGCTTCCTTCTGGGCCAGGAGCCCCAGGCCGTCGCCGCGCCGGGCCAGTTCCTTGACCACCAGGGCGACACGGTCGTTGGATTCCCGGTCCCAGGTCTCCTTGGTGCGCATGTCGAACAGGAAGTCGGAGACCCGGTCCTTCAACTGGCTGTAGGCGGCCCGGTCGAAGACGAAGAGGTCCTGGGAGGCCATGATGGCGCGCAGGCGCTGGCCTTCCCCTTCGCGCTCGTCGCAGCAGCGCTCGAAGAGCTTCAGGAAGTCGGGCAGGGCGTCCAGGGGCAGGGGCCGGTCGAAGCCCGGGAAGGCGGTCAAGGTGCCTTCCAGGGCCAGGATGAGCACCTGGGACTGTTTGAGGTTGGGGGCCTTGCCCAGGAGGCCGAGGGAGGCCTCCGGGGTCCCCAGCTCCTTGAGGGCGGTGGCCAGGGCGATCTGGAGGTTCAGGGGCTTCCCGTCGTGGAGCAGATCCAAGAGTACCGGCGCGCTGCCGGCGTAGCCGATGGCGGAAAGGGCCTCCACCGTCTCCAGGATGAGGGTGTCCCGGCTGTCCTTCTGGAGGAAGGCCAGGAGGGGCTCCGCGGCCATGCGCGTGCGGTTCTCCCCGAAGACGCGGATGGCGCTGCGCACCTGGTCCTGCTGGCCGCTCTCGAACATGCCCATGAGGGCCGGGAAGCTGGAAGGCAGCTTGCCCAGATGGTGGATGGCCCTCTGGCCCACCTCGACGATGGGATCCTCCATGGCCGCCAGGAAGAAGGGCGTCAGGGCGTCGTCCTCGCGGGTGCCCAGGGCGTCCAGGTACTTTTCCCGGCGCGTGATGTCGGGGTCCTTGAGCAGCTCGCCCAGCAGGGCCGTCTCCGACACGGGGAGCAGGCGCAGGAAGGCCGTGACGAACCCGTCGCCCCCGGCCCGGCTGCGCATGATCGGCGCGAAGATGGGAATGATCTCCTCCCGGGCGATCTCCCCGCAGTCCACCTTGAAGGCCAGGGCCTCGGCCACCTGGTCCACCAGGGCGGTCAGGAAGGCCAGGCGGGCCTCCACGCCCTGGGCGGCGTCGGACACCATGGCCGAGTACCGGGCCACCTTGCCTTCCCCGATGAGGGTCAGGGCGTCGCTGAGGAAGGTCTCGTAGGCGCCCGCAACCCAGGGGCGCAGCTCCTCGACCGCGCCCACGATGTCGGGCTCCTCCTGGGCCGCGGCCCGCTGGAGGCTCGCGAGCAGCTCCTGGGTCTCGGGGTGCCGGACCGAGAAGTGCGCCACGGTCTGGCGCAGGAGCTCGGGCCGGATCGAGGCCCGCTGCAGCGTCTGGAGGCGGTTGAGTCCGGCCTGCAGGAGCTGGTGGTCCAGGAAGTCCTCCCGGGCCGAGTCCGCCACCGCCTTCAGGAAGGCCGTGGCCCCGGCCTCGGGCAGGGAACCCATGACCCGGATGACCAGGCGCTGGGTGAGGGGGTCGCCGTTGTGGTAGGCCTCCACGATGGCGCCCAGGTCCTGGGCGCCGGCCGTGGCCCCCAGCAGCTTGGCGCCCTGGGTGGCCATGCGGACGTTGCCCTGGCCTTCCATGAGGCGGCTGATGTGGTAGGCGGCGCCCTGCTGGCTCTGGAACAGGCCCAGTTCGCGGTTGAGGATCACCTGGGGGTCGGGCTCGGTGCGGGAGGTCTTGAGGGCCTGGAGGGCCGTCAGGGCTCCCCGGGTTCCCAGGGCCCCCAGGGCGGCGCACCCCTCGTCGAAGATGCCCAGGTCCTGCTCGGTCTTGAGGGCCATGGCGATCCAGGGGGTCCACTCGGGCCAGTCGAACTTGGCCACCAGGGCCAGGATGGCCTTGCGCAGGCCCCGGGACGTGCCCTGGGAACCGAGCCGGCTGCCAAGTTCCTGCAGGGCCTGCTTTTTGAGCGTCTGGACCTGGCTGACCAGGCGCGCCGGGAACTGCACGTCCCCCTCGGCGAACTCCTTGAGGAGGTCGCGAAGGGTGTCCAGGGGCGTGAGCGGGATCTTCCGGAGGGTACTTGGCATTCCAACCTGTGGGAAAGGGGCGGCAAGCATTATTCTTTTCACAATCGGCGCGATTCGCTAGCGTTTCCACATGCGCATCCCCTATTTTCTGCCCTGGGCCGCGCCCCGCCTCCCCGGGGCCCCGGCCGTGAGGCGCTGATGGAATCCTTCCGCGAGCTCTGGGCACGGGCCATCCGCCCCCGGGAAGGCTTCCGGGCGAGGGCCGCCCAGACGCCCACCCTGGCTGAGGCGGTCCGGAGCCTGCTGGTGCTGCGGGCGCCCCTGGCCTTCCTGGGCATGGCGCTGAGCTATGTGGGCATCGCGGATATCTACGGCCGGCTCGCCTCCCCCGACAGCGACCTGTGGACGTACATCCTCCCGAGGCTGGGGGAGACCGTCGATCCCGGCGAACTGCGCGCGGCCCTGGCGCGCCTGCCCGAGGCCCCCGGGCTCCACGGGCTGCTGCCGTGGATGGCGCTGCTGGCGCCCGTGACCGTCCTGGGCCTCTGGCTCCACGACGCCACCTTCGACCACGTGGCCCTGTGGCTCCTGGGCGGCCTCCGGGAGCGCCGCGGGTTCCGCGCCAGCCTCGTGGCCGACGCCGAGGCCCTCAAGGTGGGCGCCCTCGGGGCCGCCGCGGCCCTGCTGGCCGACCTTCCCGCGGTGGGGTCCGCCTTCGGGCTGCTCCTCCTGCCCGTGGCCGTCTATTTCTGGATCCTCCGGGGCTACGCCCTGGCCGCGTGGCACGGCTGCCCACCCTGGAAGGGCGTGATGGCCACCCTGGTCCACGTGGCCCTGGTGGGCGCGTGGCTGATCCTGACGATCCTGGCCTGCCTCGTGATGGTTCTCCTGCTCCTGTAGAATGGTTCATGGTGGCGTTGCCCGGGCGGACAGGTCATCATTGGACCTTCCCCAAGGGAGTTCCCCCATGTCCTTCCAGGCGATTCTGGACAATCTTATCGAGCGGGTGCCCGAAGCCATCGCGGCGACCTTCAACGACAAGGACGGGGATCCCCTCTGCTCGCGCACCATCGAGGTGCCCAACGACGCCCTGCAGCTGCTGGGCGCCTACCGGAACGTCGTCAAGCGCCACCTCCAGCAGGCGGTGGAGGAATTCGACCGGGGCGAAGTCGAGCAGGTGGCCTTCTGCACCGACCAGCACTGGATCCTCATGATGGGCGGGATGGAACACTGCTCCCTGGTGCTGGTGATGCGCCGGGACGGCGTCCTGGGCCGCGCCCGCTTCCAGATGCAGCAGGCCCTGGAACAGCTCAACCGCGAGCTGTAGAACCCTTCTGAAACAAACAAAAACGAGTGTCAAGGGAGAATCATGGTCCGATTCACGGGTCTTCTTGGTCTTGTCTGCTTCATGGCTCTGGCCTATGCGTGGTCCTCGAACCGCAAAGCCATCCACTGGAAAACCGTCGGCTGGGGCATGGCCCTGCAGTGGATCCTGGCCCTGGTGGTGCTCAAGGGCGAGGCCCTTTCGCACGCCCTGGGCTTCATCCCCTTCCCGCCCCACGCCGGCTGGGTGATCTTCGCCCTCCTCTTCGTGCCGATGGTCTTCAAGCGCTACGGCATCCTCCAGGTGGCCTGGTTCAAGTGGGCCCTGGGCACCGTGGTGACCGTGGCCCTGGTGCGCGGCAACCTGGTGGGCTCGGTCTTCGACAAGGCGCGCGTGGTGGTGGAAGGCCTCATGTCCTACGCCAAGGCCGGCGCCACCTTCGTCTTCGGCCCCCTGGCCACGCCTTCGGGCGCCGCCGTCACCAACGCCCAGGGCGCCACCGTGGGCAGCATGGGCATGATCTTCGCCTTCGTGGTGCTCCCCACGATCATCTTCGTGGCCAGCATCTTCGCCGTGCTCTACCACGTGGGCGCCATGCAGTGGGTGGTGGGGGCCTTCTCCCGCGCCATCAGCCGCTTCCTGAAGGTGAGCGGCGCCGAGAGCCTTTCGGTCTCGGCCAGCATCCTCATGGGCCAGACCGAAGCGCCGCTGACCATCCGCCCCTACCTCGCCGGCCTCACCCGGTCCGAGCTCATGGTGGTCATGACCGCCGGCATGGCCCACGTGTCGGGCTCCATCATGGTGGCCTACGTGCAGGTGGCCCACGTGGACGTGGTGCACCTCCTCACCGCCGTCATCATGACCGCCCCCGGCGCCATCATGATCGCCAAGATCCTGGAGCCGGAAACCGGCACCCCCGCCACCGCCGGCGAGGTCCAGGTGAACATCCCCTCCAACGACGCCAACGTCCTGGACGCTGCCGCCCGCGGGGCCTCCGAGGGCCTGCACCTGGCCATCAACGTCGCCGGGATGCTCATCGCCTTCATCGCGCTCATCGCGCTCATGAACGGCGTCCTGAAGGCCATCTTCCCGGCGCTATCCCTGGAACTGGTGCTGGGCGTCCTGTTCCGCCCCTTCGCGTGGCTCATGGGCATCCCCTGGAAGGAAGCCGGCATCGTGGGCTCCCTCCTGGGCCAGCGCATGGTCATCAACGAGTTCGTGGCCTTCATCCAGCTGGGCAACCTCCCCGAGCTGAGCACCAAGGCCCGCCTCGTCTCCACCTTCGCCCTGTGCGGCTTCGCCAACTTCAGCAGCATCGCCATCCAGGTGGGCGGCATCGGCGCCCTGGTGCCCGAACGCCGCGGCGACCTCGCGCGGCTGGGCCTGAAGGCCATGATCGCGGGGACGCTGGCGAACTTCATGTCGGCCTGCATCGCGGGGATCCTGAGCTGAAGGGAAAGCCGGGACGGGTCGGGGCCAAATTAGGCCGTCTCGTTCCGACAGTGAAAAGTCCGGCCGGGGCCTTGCGCCTCGGCCGGAGGTGAATTAGCATGGTGTTTCGGTTCGCAATTTTGCGGATTTATTAAAATATAATTTTTTTGGAGAATATTTATGATTAAATTGAATTTTCCCGTCTTAGTTATAATTATTGCGTCCGCTAATCTCGGCGCAATTACTCCTCAAACGCCTGGAATTCAACACCCCATCTTCGATGAAATGGACTCCAGGAGTGGAGGATCCACTGCCCACAGGGACTGTGTGAAGACCTGTGACAAGGCTTTTGTAGAAAAGGTTAAGGCGGGATCCCTGCTCACAGGTATCGAACTACTTGCCTGGACTCTTCTTGTAAAAAATGAACACAATAAATGTATTTCGAATTGCCCATCTTAAGAAATGGTTCAAATGGAAAATCGATTTTAACTCGGCCATGTTGCTTTGGGTGATCCCGCATATTTAGCGAGGTCGGAAGTACCCTGTTACAGGCAATCGATCCTTAGGTGAAGACGTTCCAGTCTGGGATTCATTCATGCATACCATGCATTCCATTAAGACAATTATCTATTCCCTTTCATGCCTTTGTTGCCTGTGGTCACAGGATTCCACCGTATCCCCGGGTTTTCGCGACCAGCCGGGGCTCGTCTGGAGTGGCGGGAAGCGCATTCGATCCCTTGATTTCGGTCGCGCGCTTGAAATCGCCGACCAGAAGACCGGAAAGGAGGAGACCCTTGAAGAACCCGGGAGTGCCTTGGGCCTGACATACCGCGCCGGTGTCGCTACCACGTGCCGGCTCGTGGACAGGACGATCCTGGTCTCCCAGCAGAGGCTCCCGGGGCTCTGGGAAAATTTCCCCATCGATTTCGGGACCTTCGGACGCGACGAATTCTTCGGGCTGCCGTCGAAGCTCTATCAAACCGAATCCGGCTCACGGTTTTTCGTCATGGACGTGATGCCCGGGTTTTCCAAAGGAAGGGACGCCTCCATCTGCTCCTGGTGGAGGCAGACGAATGCCGGGGTCTTCAAGGCGGAAGCCCTGATTCCCATCTCCTTGGACGCGCCGGTCTTCCAGTCATTCCATCCGGCGGGGCCGGGCGGAGCGTGGATGGCCCAGGTGGCCCTCCGTTACCGGGGGCTCCTCCCGTTCCTGGAGTTTCCGGTGCAGGTGAAGGGGGCATTCCTGGTGGTCTCCTGGAACGCCGGCATCATCTGGGTGATCAAGGACGAGGACCCGTGGCCCTCGCGGACGATCAAGCTCCTGCCGCTGGACGACGATTGCCTGTCGGGGCGGAAACAGCACAGCCCCGTCCTCCTGGGGATCCAGCCCATGCCCAACGATCGGGTGCTGGTGGCCATGCGGACCCGGAAGGCGATCGAGGATTCCATCCGGTCGGAAACCGCGCCAAAGAGCACCGTCGCGCAGCAGTCCGAGGGCCTTGCACTGGACCAGATTGAATGGAAGGAGGTCGACCCCTTCGAGGGGCGGGTCGGCGAACCGGATCCAGCCATCCTCGAGCGCGCCCCCACCTCCTGGCCCGTGGGCGAAACCCTGCCTTTCGGGTTTGATCTGGCCGGGAGGCTGATGCTTCTGCAGGAAGGTCCACGTTGTTCACGGTAGTGTCCTGCTCAGCCCTGAGGTGGTGACGGGCGGCAGGGGCGAAAAGAAATCCAAAAGGCGGTTCTTCGCGTTCCTCTGCGTGATCTCAGCGCCGCGTCCAATTGGCTGCTGGTGTGTGCCGGCGCGACCGTCCACTGACGCAACGCGCCGACCCGCCTGGAGAACCACTTGAACGCGAAGGCGCTGAGGACTCGCGGAGGGTCGCGGAGGAATAACTTCAGGCTTCAAAAGTCGGGAAGGCCCACGTCATCCACCATGTGTCGATCTCGGTCGATGATTTCAACGGTTATCCCAAAATCGTCGATTACGATCGACAAAAATCAAAACCCGGCTGCCCGCAGGCCGCCCGAACGGGGACGTCTCAGTGCGCCGCCGCCAGCTCCGGCAGGATGCTCTTCGCCCCCGCCATGCAGGCCTTGTGCTCGATGTGGAACTCGAACTCGGGCCTGAACTTCTGCAGGAAGGACTCCACGGGGCCGCAGGCGGCGTCCCCCAGGGGGCACAGGGTCCGGAGGTTGATGCGCGGGGGCAGGCTCGCCAGCAGGTCCAGGTCGGTAGAGCGGCCCTGGCCGTGCTCGATGCGGTGGAGGATCATCTCCATCCAGTTGCAGCCTTCGCGGCAGGGGGTGCACTGGCCGCAGCTTTCGTGGGCGTAGAAGTGGGTGAGCCGGAGCAGGGCCTGGACCATGCAGGTGCTCTCGTCCATGACGATCATGCCGCCCGAACCCGCCATGGAGCCCCGCGCCTTGACGGTGTCGAAGTCCATGGGGCAGTCGAAGTCCTTCGCGTCGAAGACCGGGGCGCTGGAGCCGCCGGGGATGACGGCCTTGAGCTTCCGGCCCGTGCTGGAACCGCCGCCCAGGTCGTTGAGGATGAAGTCCATGGGCAGGCCCAGGGGGAGCTCGTAGAGGCCGGGGCGCTTCACGTGGCCGCTGAGGCCGTAGATGCGGGTGCCGGTGTTGCCGGGAGTGCCCAGCTGCGCGTAGGCGTGGCCGCCCATGCGGAGGATGGGGGCCACGGCCGCCAGCGTCTCCACGTTGTTCACGGTGGTGGGCTGGCCGAAGGCGCCCACGGAGGCCGGGAAGGGCGGCTTCACCCGGGGTTCGCCGCGGCGGCCCTCGAGGCTGTTGAGCAGGGCGGTCTCTTCGCCGCAGATGTAGGCGCCCGCGCCGCGGTAGGTGAGGATGTCGAAGTCCCAGCCGGTGCCCAGGATGTCCCGGCCCAGGAACCCGGCGTCGCGGGCCTCCTGCAGCGCGGCCTCGAGCTTGTCGATGAGCCAGGAGAACTCGCCCCGCAGGTAGATGAATCCGGTGCGGCACTGCATGGCCCACCCGGCGATGATCATGCCCTCGATGAGCTGGTGGGGGTTGTATTCCAGGATCGCCCGGTCCTTGAACGTGCCGGGCTCGCCCTCGTCGCCGTTGCACACCAGGTAGCGCGTGAGCTTGCGTTCGGGGGTGTCCTTGGGCATGAAGCCCCATTTCATGCCGGTGCGGAAACCGGCGCCGCCCCGCCCGCGCAGGTCCGAGGTCTTCACCTCGGCGATGACGGCGGCGGGCTCCATTTTCAGGGCCTTGCGGCAGGCCTCGTATCCCTCCCACTTCTGGGTGTAGACCCTGAGGTGCCAGTTGTCCAGGTCGCCGGCCCCGCGGAGCATGAGGTTGGGGTACTTCGACGAGCCGAACCCGTCGAAGGTGTAGATCTGGTGGTCGGGCTTGGTGCGGATGGCGGCCATGGTCACTCCCCCCACGCTGCGGTCTCGCCGCGCCGGCAGGCGTCCATGATGGCCTCCAGCTTCGCCTCGTCCACGAATTCATCGAAGACGCCGTGATTGATCTGGATGCAGGGGCCGCTTCCGCAGGAGGCCAGGCATTCCACCTCGTCCACGCTCCAGAGGCCGTCCGGGGACGGGCCTTCCCCGGGCCTGGCGCCGGTCTTCTCGATGACCTTGGCCAGGAGGTCCGCGGCCCCGTTCAGGGCGCAGCAGAGGTTGGTGCACACCTCGAAGTGGTACCGCCCCACGGGCTTTTTCCGGAACATGGTGTAGAACGTGGCCACGCCGAAGACGTGCGCCTCGGTGACCCCCAGCGCCGCGGCCACTTCCTTCATGGCCCCCAGGCTCAGGAAGCCGAACTCCTTCTGGGCGATGTACAGGGCCGGAAGGGTCCCGGCCATGCGATCCGGGAACTGGGAGGCGATGGCCTGGATCCGGGCGATGGCTTCCGGGCTGAGTTTCTCCCGCTGCGCCTTGGGTAGACGTTCGCCCGGCGCCAGGGGCACATCGCTGGTTTCAGGAGGCAGGGGATGGTTCATGGCTCGTCCGGGAAGGTAACTAAGAGCACCCAGTCTATCCTGTATCCCCCGCACCACGGCACCAAAGCCTCGCGGCGGG
>MTLE01000399.1_pt2 | contig 72369 bp, 57 predicted proteins | sample 1982461 | NCBI WGS metagenome assembly MTLE01 (sample SAMN05712605, study PRJNA340218) | biofilm metagenome | isolation source: sample SPL anode biofilm adapted to -200 mV | place: USA | collected 2012-02-03 | reverse complement strand
TTTTGAAAGCAAATCACAACGTGATGGCCTTAACATTGTAGGTTATCATGCTGTATGATTAAATACAAAAATACAATTTTGAAAGCAAATCACAACCATCTGGACGTTTAACGATCTGTCCATCTGCTGTATGATTAAATACAAAAATACAATTTTGAAAGCAAATCACAACTGCATTCTAGCAGCATTGATGCTGTAAAAGCTGTATGATTAAATACAAAAATACAATTTTGAAAGCAAATCACAACTAATGAAAGCGCCGCGTCACAAATGTAGGAGCTGTATGATTAAATACAAAAATACAATTTTGAAAGCAAATCACAACTATCGGCATTAATATGGCTGATCTGCTCTCGCTGTATGATTAAATGCAGAATACAATTTTATAGTTGATTATTTGATAATGATGGTTTTGTTCCCGATTCATGATGAATTCTTATCAGCATATTAGAGTAATATCGTTATCATTGTGGAGACGATTTTTATACAAAGCAGGGATGCACTTCAATTAGTGCATCCCTATTATGTAATATCTAGAATAATATTTATAAAGATATTATTTTTTAGCTTTAAGGCACGACAACGTTAACCAGAGGATTAAAAGAACATAAACTGCAAGCCCGATTGACTGAAGTTGAGATTCAACAAGAGGACAAACATATTCAAATCCAGCAAAACGCATTCCAGCACTCACTACTCCCATTAATGCACCTCCAGCAATGAATCCGGAAGCCAGAAGTGTACCTTTATCTTGACGTAATTTATTAATAGCTTCATCTTTTGAACGTGTGCTAACGAACCAACTGATAATACCGCCCACGAGAAGAGGTGTATTAAGTTGTAATGGAATAAACATACCAAGAGAGAATGCTAAAGCAGGTACTCCGAGCCAATTCAATATTACAGCAAGAATAGCACCTACGATGTAAAGAATCCATGGAGTTTCGCCTCCCATCATAAGAGGGTCTATTACAGCTGCCATTGCGTTTGCTTGAGGAGCAATAAGAGCGTTAGGCCCCGTGAAACCATATACTTTATTAAGAATAAGCATTACACTACCTACGGTAGCTGCAGAAACAAATGTTCCAAGAAATTTCCAAGTTTGCTGGCGACGAGGAGTAGTTCCTAGCCAATAGCCTACCTTCATATCTGTCACCATACCACCAGCCATTGATAAGGCTGTACAAACCACACCACCGATGACCATTGAGGCAACGATTCCGCTTGAGCCCTTAAGACCAATTGCCACGAAGATACCTGAAGCGATGATAAGAGTCATAAGGGTCATTCCAGATACTGGATTTGAGCCTACGATAGCAATTGCGTTTGCGGCTACTGTGGTAAATAGGAATGCTATTACAGTAACAACTATAAAGGCTACAATCGTTTGGAGTAGATTATGTATGACGCCAAAATAGAAGAAAACAAAAGTAATTATTAATGCAGCGGTAAGTGCGAAAGCTAAAACTTTCATAGATATGTCCTTCTGAGTGCGAAGAATATTTGAAATATTTCCGCCTTTTCCTTTAAACTCACGACTTGCAAGACCTACAGCTCCTTTTATAATGCCCCATGATTTGATGATTCCAATCACACCTGACATTGCGATACCACCGATACCAATGAAACGCGCTGAAGTGCTGAAAATATCTTCAGGAGCCATTGCCGCCATCTCTGGATTCATACCCATTAAAGGAACTATTACCCACCATATAAAGGCAGAACCTGCAAATATAATAAAACTATATTTCATGCCGATTATATATCCTAGACCGAGTACTGCTGCACTAGTGTTAATCTTAAATACCATTTTAGCATGGTCAGCAACTGATGCTAGAGCGGGAATAGCCTTAGTTGTAAGGTTTTCGCTCCACCATGAGAATGTAGATAAAATAAAGTCATAAAGGCCTCCTATCAAACCGGCCAAAATAAGCGGTTTTGCTTGGTTCCCGCCTTTTTCCCCTGATATAAGTACTTGAGTTGTGGCAGTTGCTTCTGGAAAAGGGAATTTTCCATGCATATCTGAGCAGAAATATTTGCGAAATGGAATGAAGAAAAGTATGCCAAGAACACCTCCTAGCATAGAGCTAAGAAATATTTCTAGGAAATTGACAGCAATCTCTGGATATTTAGCTTTAAGAATATAAAGTGCTGGCAGAGTGAAAATGGCACCAGCTACTACTATCCCAGAGCAAGCTCCTATAGATTGGATGATAACATTCTCTCCAAGAGAATTTTTACGTTTTGAGGCTGAAGAAAGACCTACAGCAATAATAGCAATAGGAATTGCAGCTTCAAAAACTTGTCCTACCTTAAGACCAAGATAGGCTGCGGCTGCGCTAAAAATTACAGCCATAATCAATCCGATGGACACAGAATATGGTGTGACTTCGGGATAGTTTTTTTCAGGATGAAGTACTGGAACATATTTTTCGTCTTTTCCCAATTCACGGAAGGCATTCTCGGGTATGCCGAACGTGGTTTTTTCTTCTTCGTTCTGTTGCATTCTGATTTATAATTTTTATAATTAATTCGTAAATGCGAAGTTACAGAAAAATCAGCAAAATATATATAATGGATCTTTTTAATTAATGAATAGATATATTGCAGTGTTAAAAAAATATAATGAGTTTAACCTTTATGGAAAAATTGTATCAAATTTGAACCTAAATATAAAAGATAAATGAAAAGAACCCAAATTACATTGCTAATGGTAGTGATTGCTATGGCAATGAGTGCTATTGTGAGCGGTATAAATCTATCAGGAAAAGTGGTTGATGGCACAACTCAAGATCCGATGGAATATGTGAATATAACCATGAGAAAAGTAGGAACAACAAAAATACTGGGAGTAGGAGCCGTAACTGATTCTGCAGGTTATTTTATATTGAAGAATATACCAGAAGGAAAATATATCTTAAAAAGCTCATTCGTGGGTTATACGGCAACCTTGAAAAATGTTATCGTTGGCGTAAAGAATATCGATCTTGGCACTATTGTATTGAATGAAGATTCAAAAATGCTTAAGGAAGTTGAGGTGAAAGGTATGAAGTCGCAAATGAAATTTGAACTTGATAAAAAAGTATTTAATGTAGATCAGAATATAGCCTCAGCAGGTGCATCAGCTAGTGAGGTATTGGAAACAATACCATCGGTGGAAGTAGATAATGATGGTCAAGTATCATTAAGGGGAAATTCATCAGTAACTATATGGATAAATGGAAAACCTTCAGGCTTATCTTCTGACAACAGAGCACAAATTTTGGAGCAGTTACCTGCTGAAAGTATTGAAAAAGTGGAGGTAATAACTAATCCATCAGCAAAATATAGTCCTGAAGGAACAGCTGGTATCATAAATATAGTACTCAAGCAAGATAGAAAGAGTGGATATTATGGAAGTGCCCAAGTTGGCGGAGACACCAAAGGGGGATATAATGTTGGTGGAAACATAAATTATAATGTTGGAAAGTGGGATACTTTTCTTAATATTGGAGTAAGAGGCCGCAAACGCGATGGATCGAGTTATTCTTTGCGTGATTACACAGATGGAACTTTTCTAAATTCATGGTCGGATAATAATAGAAAAAATAATAATTTATTCTTTAGAGGTGGTGTAACATATAATCTGACTAAGAATGATAGCTTTTATTTTTCAGGATTCGGTATGCTTGGAAGCGGTAATGAGGATAGCTCTACTAAATATGAAAGTGACGTTCCAGGAAGTTTCTCAACTGGATTAAGTGAAACGAACTCTGATATGAATGGTAAAGGAGGAAATGTGGAACTTGGATACAATCATAAATTTAGGGAAAACCATACACTTGACTTTTCAGCATCATTTAATCTATGGAGAATGCCAAATGATGCTCTTTATCACAGAGAATATGTTTATCCCGAATCAACTAAAACGCAATATCAACAGCAGAATAACCATATAAAAGTAAACAACTGGGAGTTTCAGGCAGATTATGAGAATCAAATCTCCAAGCAGTTTAAAATTCAGTCAGGATACAAAGGTACGTTGAGTTATGAGGATAGTCCTATGACAACATATAGTGGTGTGGCACAGAATGATATGAAAATTGATGCTGACTTATTCAATCGATTTATTTATGACCAAAATATTCAAGCTCTATATGCTACCTTTGGAGGAAAGATAAATAAGAATCTTAATTTCCAAGCCGGATTGCGTGGCGAATATTGGCACAATGAGGCAAAATCGCTTTCATATGGTCAGGTAGCTTCGCAGATTGAACCTATAAAAACAGATAAGTTTGCATTGTTTCCAAGTGCATTTCTTTCTTATTCATTGCCAAAGGATAATGAATTGCAAGTAAATTACACGAGACGAATACAGCGTCCATGGGGTGGTCAGTTGAATTCGTTTGTCAACATAAGTGATCCAACAAATATTTCATATGGTAATCCAAATTTGAAGCCTCAATTCTCAAATGCTTTTGAACTGAATTATATTAAGAGTTGGACTAATCATATTTTATCAGTTTCTGGATATTATAGGACAACTAATGATGTGATCCAGAGAATTAGCTTTATGAAGGATGGAGTGATGAACTCTACAAGTGATAATGTGTCTCAATCTTTGGCTACGGGAGGTGAGTTTGTAGTTAAAAACAAACTATTTAAGCGCCTCGATTTGACAACTACTGTGAATGTCTATTATAATAAATTGGATGGGTTCAGTTATATGCCAGTAGGGGCAGAGAAGCCAGTTACAGGTGAAATGCAAGATAATTTCACATGGAATGTTAGAGTTATGGCTTCTGCTATGCTTCCTTGGGATTTGACTTTACAATTGAATGGAAGCTATAATGCAAAACAGCTCGTTGCCCAGGGTTATATGAAGCCAATGTATATGCTTGGAGCTGGGTTGAAGAAACAACTAGGAGCTTGGTCGTTTTCATTGAATATGCGCGATATATTGGATTCACGCAAATGGCGTACTATAACTGATGGCCCAACTTACCATATGGAATCTGAACGTAAGGGTGGCGGAAGAAGACTTAATTTTACCGTTTCTTATAGTTTCGGAAATATGAGAGCAAAGAAACCTAAGATTAAGAAAGAAGATGCTAGCACTGGCTCAGGTTATGAAGATATGGGCGGGGGAGAAGAATAATTCATTCGTAATAATAGCAAAGAGGTTCCTTTATTTGGGAACCTCTTTTGCATTATATAGAATTATCGTTTATCTGCGATGCCGAATTTCTGCCATTTAAGTTGGTCAAAATTCATTTTGATTATGCGTTTCACAGCTAGCATTTGATTTTTAATATCTGCTAGTTTTTTCTGTGCTACAGCTGATTTAGCACTTAAATTAGCTCTTAATTCGTCCACTTCTTCGCTAGCTTCTTTAACTTCCTTTGCTTGCTTCAAAAGAAGTTCAATATCATCCATCGAAATGCCTTTGTCTTTTACTAAATTGAAATTGTTCTTTACCCCTTCGGCCAACATTACGGCCTTTTCCACTTGTTCGGAATAAGTCTTAGACATAATTATAATTTTAATATTCGCAAGGTATTAACGTTCCTCGCATCACGTTTTAATATTGATGATTTACATCAAAATTCTATGTGAATTTAGAGAAAACCGTGATTTTTTGCAAATGAAATAATTACGGTTTGTTAATATATATGTGTGTCTAAATGGCTGCAAATCAACGATATAAAATTAGATTAAATTTTGTTAAATCTTATATCTCTTACTTTGGCTAGAGTGAGAAGCTCATACCAAAATTAATATTTGAATTCATATTGTTAAGAGGAATATATTGCTTTGAAACCGTGCCAAGAATTCTGTCTGCGCCAATAAATAAATTGAATTTATTAGCTCTGAATGAAATAACACCGCCGTAGGTTAACCCAGTGGATGAATAGGCAGAATTTACAACAATCTCAAACCATTTAGCAGGGCGATAATTTGCAGATACCATTGCCTGATTCCAAGAATAAATAGAGTGGATGCGAGAAGTATATAATAGGCCAAAAGACAATTTATTATATGAAGGAATCCTATATTCTATTCCGGCATTTATAGTTGCTGCTAATTTTGAAGATCTTGCTTGTGTACCATCATCATATACAGCAAAGGCATCTTCCAATTGGTCTCCAATATCATCAAGTTGGTCTTTCAGCTTTTCCCCGCCATCGTCGCCACTTATATGAATTGGAGCTTTAAATCCATCAAACGACCAACTACCATTAGATGAAGCACGTAAAGACTTATTCCATTTAATAAATCCTAAATCTGTAGCTCCAGCGCTTAGTGAAAGTCCACAAGGAAGGTTATATACCAATCCTAGGTCGAGAGCTCCACCTATACCAGGAATGCCAAATTTAGTATCAAACCCATCTATTTGTTTTCTACCATCAGAAGAAACTTTATTAACCTTATATTTGAATGTGCTATTAAGAATTGCTGCATTCATAGAAACATTTCCGTTTAGTGACCATACATCTCCATTAAGTTTCACATCAACATTGTTAATTCGGGTATCAATATATGCGCCTCCTATTAAGAATTTTAGTTTAGCTCCAATCGTAAGATTATTATTGATTTTATGAGAATGGCCTAGAGCAACTTCAACATAATTTTGAGATGATATGCCCATATCAGTTATGTTATATGTGTCTTTAGCGCCAGCTTCTTTCATAAATTCAAAAAGAGATTTCGGTATATTTACATTTGAGTTAGATCTAAGATTCATTTCAATAATATTTATTCCTTTGAAAGCCTTAAAACCAACTGAAAATAAGTTTAAATTAATGTAAGTATCAATTTTATTGTGGCTCTTTAGCGAGCCCAAGAATTGGTCAGCTGATACAGTAGGACTCATAAATGTAGTCAAGCTATACTTAGGGTCGTTTGGAAGTTCGTATATAAAATTTCCAAGCCCGATATTGCCGACAGTTCCTACATTAATATTTCCAAGAAATGGCACGCCAATATATGATTCATTAATAAGAGCAGGATTTAATTGGTGCTTAAATATGGAGGTCTGCATGAAATATGAAGAACGTAATTCTTGCGCGTGTCCTATTATGGGAAATATAATTAAGGCGCTGGATATCAAAAGTTTTAAGATGCGTATCATTTTAGTGTAATTTAGCCTGATTAAGAAATTAATGATGATGAATTTTAGTTGAAATTGCCAATAACTTGACCCTTAAGTCGCAGTCTCATGTCTTTTACTTGAAGATATTGTGTTGAAACTAGAGCACTCTTGCTTCCTTCAGGGATATTTGCTTCGGCATCAACTCTAAATTGAAGCTTATCAATTCTACTTAAGTCAGAAGGGGAACTAAATGAAGCATCTAATTCCACGGCTGTGATTGTTCCGTTGGCGGTACCAGATTTAACGATAGCATCAGATATTTTAATTTCTTTAATCTCATTTCCATTAATATCAAGTGCAATTAAATGAGCTTTCAAGTCAAGAGGAATTGTGCTCAGAATATTTGCAGTGATAATTGCTCCATCTGCTTGATATTTATAAAGGTCTTTATTTAAATCCTTAATAGAATCAGTGTAGACAATCTTTAACCCTTTATTAAATTCAAGAGGGACAAATATATGATAGTCAATATCGGCTCCATAGGTATGACCGAGTTGCACTGTATATAGATCTTTAGTTACTTTAATTTTTCCATTAGAGAAATCAGCATTTATATAATCAGGAATTTTCTCAATTAAAGAAGAAAGGGTATTAACTTTGCTTTGTTTTGCATTGCTAGGGATAGAGGTAGGAGAGTAAGGCCCATTTTGGTCTTGGTAGAAATAAATATTATTTTGGGCGTTATTATCAATTTTAATCGAGCCGCTTTCTGGAATTCTAACTGAGGCAGAAGTACTTCCATTTCTTTTTGCAGTTATAATACCATTTAGATCCAACGAGACAGGAATAGAAGTCATGTCAATATTAAAATTAAGAGTTGGATTAGCAGCTTTTATAACTACTTCAGAATCTTTTAAGAAATCTGGAATGCTATTTGATATTTCTATGGGATTAATCTGTGGGTTAATATCTGGATCAAATATTCCTCGAATCTTAGAAATAGCTATCTCTCCATTAGAAGACCCTTCTATAGAAGCAGATAATTGCAGATCAATATAATCGCCAGCTTTCAGTTGGAATGTATTAGCAGCTTCAACTGTGAAATCGCCCTTAATAGATATATTTCCATCAAGATTCATAGTGCTGTTTGTAATAGCTTGACCAATATCTCCATTTGGATTAATAGAAGCGAACGAAATTATGCCTAAATCAACATTCTCACTATTTCCTGTCCATTGCGGAATGGTTTTAGAACTATTTCCTTTGCCATCTATATTGATATATTGAGGGAAATTAATGGTAAGATTATTTATTTTTTTGAAATGAAGTTTAATTTCGGGTCTGCTCGTAATGAATTTTAATTTCAGGCTAATACTGTTAGTAGTTGGATAAATAGCTTGAGTTAAATTTACAATATTCGGAATACCAGTGGCAGTGAAGGACATATTATCAGAACCATTGACATTTGTAACGGCGATATCTCCTGGAGGAAATTGTCCTGAACCTCCAATACTTGTGTAATCAAAGAGTCTTATTTTTGGCTGCATTACCTCTTTTGATAATGATGTAGAGATAGATGGAATATTAAACTCAAATTGAGTCTTCCCATTTTCTTCGAGATAGAATGTGTTAGTGTTGTCAGTATGAAAAGAGTCATCTGTTTTAAGAATTTCACTTAGTGGTATTGGAGCAGTGTTCCCAACCTTAAGCTGGAGCCCTTCAGCACCAAGTCCCATAGTGAGATCGATGTCTTTACTCAAGTCATAATTTTCATTCACGCATGAAGAAAATAAAAATGTTGAAGAGAAAGCTAATGCAGCACACACGCATAGTCTCTCGATTTTAAGGTATACCATAAATAATGGTTTTTGATTAAATTTTAAAAATAGCACTCTTAATATATGCTTTATTCTAAGCATTAATAGTATATGTTGATGTCATGATTTATCATGAAACAAGAAAGTTAAACGGGTTAAACAAATATATAATAATCTAAAAATACTTTGAGTCGTAGGATGGCATTTTAACAATAATTTAACATGAAGTTTTCGTATAAAAAAATATCTGCAAAAATTATTTTTGCAGATATTTTGAATTCATTATTTAAAAATAAACAGAATGCTTATGGTTTGATTTCATATCCTGGAATTCCCACTAGCTTAACATTGAATTGTAAAGCTGAGTATGGTAAGATGGTAGTGCCACTACCGGTAGCTCCATAGGCAGAAGCATAAGGAATAAGAATTTGGCATGAATCTCCCACATGCATATTCATAAACGCAACAGTCCATCCCTCAATCACATTAGTGAGCTTAGTACGATAGATGCTATCAGCTGGAGTAGTGCGTAGATATGAAGAGTCGAAAGCTACATCGTTATACAAACGACCTATATATTTCACATCTATAGTAGAAGTGTATATAGGCGAAAGATTGTTTGCGGTGAGTGCACGATCGTTAAAATAATGGATATACACTTTAGCTTGTGGGTTCCAAGAAGCTACGACTTTTTCGTAGTAGTCGGTACCATCTGTATTTTTCTTTGCAATTTGCTCATTGAGCCAAGATTCATTTGTTGCACGCCAATCGGCATATTTGTCCCAATTGTCTTTTTCAGAATCGATACATGAAGCGATAAAAAGACTCAAGAACATGCAAAGGCAAAATATTAATGGAAATTTTCTCATTATATGAAAAATTAATTAAACGAGTGATTTTAATAGATTGTTGAGACTTACTTCTTTGTCAATAATATCAGGAAGTTTAGTAATATCAACGCGTTCTTGTTCCATAGTGTCGCGATGACGTATTGTTACGGTGTTGTCTTCAAGAGACTGATGATCCACTGTTATACAGAATGGAGTTCCAATAGCATCTTGACGACGATAACGTTTACCGATAGAATCTTTTTCATCATAGTGACAAGCATAATCAAACTTGAGCATATTCATGATTTCACGAGCTTTTTCTGGAAGGCCGTCTTTCTTGACAAGAGGAAGAACTGCGGCTTTCACAGGAGCAAGTTGCTTAGGAAGATGAAGGACTACGCGAGTTTCTCCATTCTCAAGCTCTTGTTCATCATAAGAAGAACAAAGAACAGAAAGGAACATACGGTCTACACCTATCGATGTCTCAATAACATAAGGAGTATAAGATTGATTTAGCTCAGGATCAAAATACTGAATCTTTTTGCCAGAAAATTTTTCGTGTTGGCTTAAATCAAAATTAGTGCGTGAGTGAATACCTTCAACTTCTTTGAAACCAAAAGGCATTTGGAATTCAATATCTGTAGCTGCGTTAGCATAATGGGCAAGTTTCTCGTGATCATGATAACGATATTTCTCATCACCCATTCCTAGTGCTTTATGCCAGCGAAGGCGAGTCTCTTTCCATTTTTTGAACCATTCAAGCTCTTCGCCAGGACGTACGAAGAACTGCATTTCCATTTGTTCGAATTCACGCATACGGAAAATGAATTGGCGCGCTACGATTTCATTACGGAAAGCTTTTCCTATTTGAGCTATACCAAAAGGAATACGCATACGACCAGTCTTTTGAACATTTAGGAAGTTTACGAAAATACCTTGTGCCGTTTCAGGACGAAGATAAACATTCATGGCTCCTTCAGAAGTACTACCCATTTCAGTCTTGAACATAAGGTTGAATTGGCGCACGTCAGTCCAGTTGGTTGTTCCAGAAATAGGATCAACGATTCCGTAGTCAAGAATGATTTGCTTAAGCTCGACAAGGTTATTGTCGTTCATTGCCTTAGAATATCTTTCATGAAGCTCATCGCGTTTTTGTTTATGTTCCAGCACGCGAGGATTCGTAGTTTTATAGAGTTCAGAATCAAAAGAATCACCAAAGCGTTTTGCAGCTTTAGCTACTTCTTTATCAATCTTGTCGTCAAATTTAGCAATCTCATCTTCGATAAGAACGTCGGCACGGTATCTTTTCTTAGAGTCGCGGTTGTCGATTAGAGGATCATTAAAAGCATCCACGTGACCTGAAGCTTTCCAAATAGTAGGGTGCATGAATATAGCTGAGTCAATTCCAACTATATTTTCATGAAGAAGCGTCATAGATTCCCACCAATAGCGCTTAATATTATTTTTTAATTCAACACCTAGTTGGCCATAATCGTACACTGCAGCCAGACCGTCGTAAATCTCACTTGAAGGAAAAACGAAACCGTATTCTTTAGCGTGAGAGACAATTTTCTTGAAAGTATCTTCTTTCTGTGCCATTTATCGATAAAAGTTTATATTAATTTCAAAAATCAAGCATTTCGGAGTAATTTGAACACTTACACTGCTTTGAATTCATTAAATATGGTACAAAGTAAACGATTTTTTTCGATTTAATTTGTATTTTTGCTGATGCTTTACGCATTTATATTAATTAAATAACTATAATGTACTATGAACTGCGATAAAGAATCGGAGTTCGTAGAAAGATTATATTTTTTTGCAGGTAACAAATTGATGAAAAAAGAAGACGAAGATCCTGAGGCTAATAACGAAGAAACGCTACAAGGAGCGGAGGCCCATTCGAGCTACCATGTTCCAACAGACAAAAGATTGCAATTGTCAGGAATGTACCAGAGATGGTTTCTTGATTATGCGTCTTATGTAATTTTGGAACGCGCAGTGCCACATATTGAAGATGGACTAAAACCAGTTCAGCGAAGAATCTTGCATTCTATGAAAGAACTTGACGATGGACGTTTCAATAAGGTAGCTAACATTGTAGGTAATACTATGCAGTATCACCCTCATGGTGATGCGTCAATAGGTGATGCGTTGGTGCAATTAGGACAAAAAAATTTGTTGGTAGAAACACAAGGTAACTGGGGAAATATCCTGACTGGTGATAGTGCAGCTGCGCCCCGTTACATTGAGGCTCGTTTGTCGGAATTTGCCCTAGATGTAGTCTATAATCCAAAGGTTACTGAATGGACTCTTTCTTATGATGGTCGTAAACCAGAACCAGTAACTTTGCCTGTAAAATTTCCTTTACTTTTAGCACATGGAGCCGAGGGTATTGCTGTGGGGCTATCATGTAAAATTCTGCCTCATAACTTTAATGAGCTTCTTGATGCTGCAGTTGCGTATCTTCGAGGAGAGGAGTTCCAGTTATATCCTGATTTCCAAACAGGAGGTTATATGGATGTTAGCCGTTACAATGATGGTGAGCGCGGAGGAGCAGTGAGAGTACGTGCAAAAATTGAAAAAAGAGATAATAAGACACTTATAGTTTCTGACCTTCCATTTGGAAAGACAACAGGAGCTCTAATTGACAGTATCCTAAAAGCCCAAGAAAAGGGTAAGATTAAGATCAAACGAGTAGATGATAATACTTCTGCAAATGCTGAAATAATAGTCCATTTGATTCCTGGGACATCCAGTGACAAGGCCATTGATGCATTATACGCATTTTCTGATTGTGAGGTAAGTATTTCGCCAAACTGCTGCGTTATTCGCGACAAAAAACCGCATTTCCTCACAGTAAGCGATGTGCTTCGTGATAGTGTTAGAAAAACTAAGGATTTGCTTAGACGAGAACTTGAGATTCAGAAGGCTGAGGCTCTCGAATCACTTCATTTCGCTTCGCTTGAAAAGATATTCATTGAAGAAAGAATATATAAAGACAAAGAATTTGAGCAAAGTAAGGATATGGATGAAGCCGTAAGGCATATTGATTCTCGATTAGAACCATTTAAACCATCTTTTTATAGAGAAGTGAGAGAGGATGATATCTTGAAACTTATGGAGATAAAGATGGGCCGTATTCTTAAATTCAATTCTGAAAAGGCAGAAAATTATATTGCAGCTTTAAATGATAAGATTGTTAATATAGATGATAAACTTGCTCATTTAGTGGAATATACCATTAAATGGTATGAAGGGTTGAAAGAAAAGTATGGAGCAATGCATCCACGTCGAACAATAGTTAGAAATTTTGATACTATTGTGGCTGCTAAGGTTGCAGAAGCTAATGAGAAACTCTATATAAACCGAGAAGAAGGATTTATTGGAACTGGGCTGAAGAAGGATGAATATATTAGTAATTGTTCTGATATTGATGATATCATAATATTCTATAAAAATGGAACTTATAAGATATTAAAAGTAGCAGACAAGATATATGTAGGCAAGAATATCCTTCATGTTGCGGTGTTTAAACGTAATGACCAGCGTACAATTTATAATGTTGTATATCAAGATGGTAAGGGTGGAATAGTTTATATGAAGCGTTTTGCCGTTACTGGGGTGACACGTGATAAGGAATATGATATGACCCAGGGGACTTCTGGATCAAAAATATTATGGTTCAGCGTAAATCCTAATGGAGAAGCTGAAGTACTTAAAGTTACATTGAAGCCGAAGTTCAGGTTAAAAGTACTTCAATTTGATGTTGACTTTGCTGAATTGGCAATTAAAGGAAAGCAATCGCGAGGAAATATCGTTACAAAGAATGAAATCCATAAAATATCATTAAAAGAACGCGGCGCTTCGACTCTTGGCGGAAGAGAAGTGTGGTTTGACCCAGATGTACTGCGCCTTAATTATGATGGTAGAGGCAATAGCCTTGGAGAATTTAATGGAAATGACTCGGTTTTAGTGATTTGTAAAAATGGAGATTTCTACACAACAACATTTGATGCAGAAAATCACTATGACGATGATATATTGAAAATAGAAAAATATAGAGAAGGATGTGTATGGACAGCAGTGCTCTATGACGCTGACCAAGGATTCTACTATGTGAAACGTTTCCAATTTGAATCATCGCCTAAACGGCAGAGTTTTATTGGTGGCAATCCTGAATCTAAGCTTATCTTTATCACTGACGAAGAATATCCTAGATATGAAATCAAATTTGGCGGTGGGGATTCATTCAGGGATGTTATCGTTGTCGATGCGGAGGAGTTTATCGGAGAAAAGAGCTTCAAGGCTAAGGGTAAGCGTATAACTAATCTTGAAGTTGATAAGATTACAGAAGTCGAACCGCGCGAGGTTGATGTTGAAGGCGGACCGATAGAAGAGGAAAGCAATCAACCTACTCAGTATGAAGTTGAAGATGATGAAGATGATATTAAGAGTCAGAAAGATATTTTTGATGAATTAACAGGTCAGAAAAAGCTTTTTGATGAAGATGACAACAACTCGGAATAGTAAACGTTAATATTTGTAACAGGCATTATGGGAGTAAACCCAGTTTATCCCCATAAATGCTAAAAATATAATAATCTTAATGCTTTGAAGAAAATTATATCTTTCATAATAACTATTGTTTGCGCCACTAGTATTTGTGCTGTTGGGCAAGATGCGGACAGTATAAAGACGAAACCTATACGTCCGGTTATATCGTCGTATATGGTGGATTTAGGAAAAGCAAGTGTTTTAGATACATATTTATCTCCGATAAAATATCATGGAGTAAATCTGAGATTGGGTTATGAAAGACTTCAAGCAATGAGGTTTAATCCTGAAAAATGGATTATGCAGCTGGATGCATCTTTAAACTATATGCCTGTGAAGAATCCGGCAGGTAATCATAATATTTATTCGCTTTTGACTGAATTTAAATGGGGAATGATGCATAAATGGGCAATTAAGCCTAAGCTAAATTTAATGTTTGGTGGAAGTACCCAGTTTAAAGGTGGCGTACTATATTCACCAGGCAATTCAAATAATGTGGTTTCTGTAAAGATTCGTTGGTGTGTTAATATAACGGGAATGGCTGTCTATAACATAAAGTTATGGAAGTTGCCCTTAACATTAAGATATCAAGCAACTTTACCAGTATTTAGCGTATTCTTTTCCCCCGACTACGGAGAATCCTTTTATGAGATTTATGTTGGAAACCGGTCCGGTTTAGTTAATTTCGGATGGTGGGGTAATAGATTTGATATGGAAAATCTATTTACAACCGATATACATCTTGGAAACACTGTGTTAAGGATGGGTTATAGAAATACTGTTAATTCAAGTTGGATAATGAAGCTGAACACTCAAATCTATACAAATAGCTTTGTTTTGGGACTAGGTGGAGAATGGATGAGTTTACGGTCTAACAAATCGTTGAATTCGACAGCAAAAGTAATTTCAGCAATGTATTAATTAACCTAGAATAGGACATGAAAAAGAATATTTGGTTGAACATTTTATCAATTTTATCAATTTCGGTAATCCCTTTCTTGGTAAGTTGTCATGACCAGGAGGAATTCGATAATGATCCTTATGGCAATTTTGATGCTGTATGGACTATTGTTGACCAGCATTATTGTTTTTTCAAATATAAAGATATTGATTGGGATGCTATAGGTAAGGAATATAGGGCTAAGATACGGCCAAATATGAATAATGATGCTCTTTTCAGCTTATGCGCAGATATGCTTAAAGAGTTGAAAGATGGTCATACAAATTTAATATCCTCGTCAGATATATCTCGTTATTGGATATGGGAAGGTTATCCTAAGAATTATGATGCGAGAGTAATAGATCAGTATTATTTGAATTTTAATTACAAAATGAGCTCAGGAATGAAATATCAAATATTGAGCAATAATTTTGGATATTTATACTACGGAGATTTTGAAAATAGGATTGGAGATGGAAATCTTGATGAAGTTTTGGCCTATTTAGCAAGTAGTGACGGACTTATTATTGATGTAAGAAATAACGGAGGCGGATTGCTAACCAATGTAGAGACTTTAGTAAAACGGTTTATAACTGAACGAATCCATGCCGGAGCTATTTCTCATAAAACGGGTCCAGGACATAATGATTTCTCTGATCCGTATGAATATTATTTTGATCCAGCACCATCAAATAGAATTAAATATCTCAAGCCTATAGTAGTACTTACTAATCGCTCATCCTTCAGCGCAACAAATAATTTTGCATCAATAATGCAATTTATTTCTAATGTAAAGATAGTAGGAGATACTACTGGAGGTGGAAGCGGACTGCCGTTTACATATGATACTCCTAATGGATGGAATGTAAGATTGTCAGCATCTTCAATTACTGACCAAAAGGGAGCAATTACAGAATTTGGCGTAGCACCATCCCCTGGTTGTGAGGTGAATATGACACCAGAAGAAATTGCGATAGGCAAAGATGCAATATTGGAAAGAGCATTTCAAGAGTTGACAAAAATGAATGGTGCAAAGCGTTAATTTCTTTGGAAAAGATATTGCTATATTCCTGAGAATTAGCTATATTTGAATATTATTAGTTGGGCGGCCAAAATATGGCCTAAATGAGAAGCGGATAGAACCTTAATTTTTATGGAAGCGAAAATCTACTCGTATTCATTATTAGTATCATTAGTTTTGATGATATTTTTTGGTATTTATTTTATTTTAGGAAGAATACCTTCTAAAAAAGAATATTCTTCTTATAGAATATCTCGCTCAATTATGGGAGTGGCTTTACTTACGCTTTCTGTCAATTATTTAACACATCTTCTTGTACAACCACGATTTATGAATCCGCTTTATGCTATATTCATGAATCTTTCTACATATTATCTCGAAGCATGGCTTTTCAGTTGTGCTTTGATGGAACTTCTAAAGAAGGATTATCTCACCAAGCGTCTTTTTACTCTTCATATATTGAGCTGGATATCCTACACTGTTATATGGACATTGATACTCGTGATATTACCAAACAGAGGATATTTGCATTTGTCAGCATTGTTTGGAATGGCAGTATGGTTTGTAATCTATTCCTTTAGACTAGCACGCAGGCTGTATATAACCTATAAAAGGGCAGTTAAGGCATTTGATGATTATCATTCTGATGATATAGAATTATATATAAAATGGATGTCTAGATTTACCTATTGGGCTGTAGTATTTGGAGTAGGGGTGGGCCTTTTGACATTTATACCTAATCACTATATATACCTATGGATAATATCGGCCATCCCATTTTATATTTATCTGTTCTGCTCTTATATGAATTATTTGCTTTTTTGTGAGCAGGTTAATGAAATATTAGAAAGCGGAATGTTATGGGAGGAAGAAGTTGAAAAAAATGATGCTCAAAATGGTTTAGAATGCCCAGATTATTTTGATGATATATCATCTAATTTGTCTAAATGGCTAGAATCCAGACAATATACAACACAGGGATTAAATGTGGCTCAAGTGGCAGAGGCTTTGAATACGAATAGGACTTATCTATACGAGTTTATAAAATATAAATATGATATATCTTTTAGGGAATGGATAAATAACCTTAGGATAGAATATGCAAAGCAACGTATGGTACATAATCCAAATGAAACAGTGTCGGAAATAGCAGAAAAGGCAGGATATATTTCAATGAGTAATTTTTCTAAATTATTTTCGGAAGCTGAGGGAACAACCCCATTTAAATGGAGAAAGTTACATATTGAATCAATGGATTAAAAATAAAAAAGAGTGATTCTCAATATTGAAAATCACTCTTTTGTGCGCATGAAGGGACTCGAACCCCCACGGCTTACACCACTAGATCCTAAGTCTAGCGCGGCTACCAATTACGCCACATGCGCAAAACGTGGTACAAAAGTAAGCTAAAAATCTTTTATCACAAAATTTCGAGACATAATATTCTGTTAATTGTAGAGAATTATCTACATTTACGCTAAATAGTAAAGACAAATATATGATACATCAATTTGTAGTGCCAGAGAAAATTCTTATAGGCGACAATATATTAGAGACAAGTGATAATGTATTTAGTAAGTATGGTAAAAAGGCTTTAATTGTAACAGGACCACATGTGGTGAAATCTGTTATGATGGAAGAGCTCGAATGTGCCCTTAGGAAGGAGAATATTGAATATGAGGTATTTAGTGGAATTACCAGTGAACCCACTCATAAGATGATTGAAGAAGGCGTGCAGATATTCAAAGACGGAAAGTGCGATTTCAGCATAGGTATTGGAGGAGGAAGTCCGCTCGATTCAGCTAAAGCAATAGCTGCTATGTCTGTTTTTCCTGGAAAAATATCAGATTATAACGGAAAAGAAATAAATGGAGATATTCCACCAATTATTGCTATCCCAACTACTGCGGGAACTGGGTCGGAAGCAACCAGATTCACGATTATTACTGATAATGAGAAAGATATAAAAATGCTTCTGAAGGGAGATCCTTTAGTCCCTCGTTTAGCTATTGTAGATTATAATTATTCATTGTCTTCTCCAACAAGCGTTACTGTGGCCACAGGACTTGATGCATTGACGCATGCCGTTGAATCGTATATATCTAAGAAAGCTATGCCATTGACTGACGTTTATTCTTTGTCTGCCGTAATGAAGATAATGGAATGGCTCCCAGTGGCAGTGAGCGATGGCTCTAATTTAGAAGCACGCAAACAGATGAGTATTGCGGCTCTTGAGGCAGGAATTTGTATTAATAACTCAAGTGTAACGGTAGTTCATGGGATGAGTAGGCCTATTGGGGCATTGTTTCATGTGCCTCACGGAATCTCAAATGCTATGCTTTTAACTGTTTGTCTAGAGGATATGCTTAATTCTGCGACAGCTAGATTTGGGAATTTAGGAAAAGCAATAGGCTTGGAAGGAATTGATGATATGGAGGTCGCCAATAAGTTTATTTCAAGGGTAATGCAATTATGTTCATATTGTAAAGTGCCAACATTGGAGGGGTATGGAATTGGAGAGGCTGACTTTATGGAAAAAATAGATAAAATGTCAATAGATGCTATTGCGAGCGGTAGCCCATCAAATGCCCCCAAGAATTATAGTGCATCTGATTGCCGAGGCCTCTATATAAAAGCATATAAATAAATTATTTAATGCAGTATTTAATGCAAATAAGCATTTAAAAGCTGATATGACAAATTTAAGAATTATGAATGGTGTAAAAATACTTTTAGGTTGTTGCATTATGGCAATGATTGGTACATCTTGTACTCATAAATCAAATGAAACTCTGATTGGAGGAGAAAAAGATTCTCATGGTTGTTTGGTTGCAGCTGGTTATTCATGGTCGGCAATTAAGAATGATTGCATAAGAGTATTTGATGATGGAGTTCAGCTAACTAATAGTCAAGACAAGGATGCTACTTCAGCTGCCTATTTGGTGTTTTCTGCAGATTCTTCAAAAATAGAGTTGTTTTTACCAACTGGTGGAGAAAATGAAAAGAACCCAATATTACGTAGAGAAGGCAAAGATGCAGTATCTTGGAGCTCGAATTCTAAATCTATGGATGCTTACAGAGTGCTAGAAGAAGGCGACAGTTGGGTGCTGTATAAAGGACAAACTGAGATTTATAGAAGCGAATAAATTAGCTATATAATAGTGTTATATCCTAATTGTTAGTTATGATGAAGCTGGATGAAAGGACGGAGTAGGAGTTTGCTGGCACTATCATGAAGATGCATACTATTGCCTTCGTATGAGCAAAATATTTAGCATTCGGTGCTTTTCCCTGTCTTTATTAAATTTCTAACGCAGTATTTTAAAGCTATAATGATTTCTTTCCATCCAATTATACTCTAATTTAAAACCGTCAGGGCGTGTTGTGGCATTATGCCAACCAGTAACCAATAAACTATCTTGAAACTCACGTGTCAAAAATAATCCATTCGTAACGATAGCCCTCTTGAACCCATAGCTAGAAATTTCTTTTCAAGATTAACAGATTGTTTAATTTTAAGCCTAAACTCTTAAAGTTCAAAATACTATGTATTTAGTGATATAAATAAAGGAATATCTTTTTGAAATATGTCAAATTGAAAGCAAAATGAAACAAAAATGGTGTAATTAATAAGTTATACTGCTCTAAAAATTTGTTTTCTAGAAAAAAATAAAAATTTTTGTCATAAAATAATTATAATCAAAATAAAAAATTACTAACTTTATGCGAGTTATATAATTTGCTTTTTGATATGAAACTATTGAATGTTTTGTTTATTATTACACTGTTCGCACTATGCACTCCGAAGGCATATTGCGAGGTGGATAATGAGACTAACTATCTAAAAGTAGATAAAATAATATGGGCTAAATATGAAGATGCAATGCAACGCATCAGCCAAGAACTTAAACAACATCCAGAAAAACGAGACAGCCTTAAAATAATCTCCCAAAAGATATATGAGGATGCTAACATGGAAAATGTTGCTGCGGCTATAAAATATGCTGCTACACCGAGTGGAATTCAAAGACTTTTTATGGTGAGATTGGACATGCCAAAAGAAAAATTAAAAAGTGTGCTAGATACTTTGCCTGAGAGCACAAAGGGCAATCCATATTATTTAAGCCTTCTAAGGCACTTAAATTGCCAACAACTAGAACCTGGAAACGAATATGCGGATTTAGATCTTTTCGACCCCAAAGGAAATAAGGTTAATTTATCTAATCTTATTAATAGTAAGAGAACCATCCTTGTATTTGATGGTTTGTCATGTATGGGAAAAGAAGGAAGAGATGAATTGCGAAGCTATGTTTCGCAAGGAGAGAACGTGATAATATTCATACAAGCAGAGAGTTTGATGAAATTAAAAGAAATAGTGAATACATATCCGATGAATGCACTATTTGTAAGTGATTTTAATGGTGATAGAAGTGAAATGAAGATACTATATGGAACCCAAGCTGTTCCTACAGTGTTTATTATAAATAAGGATGCTAAAATCGTATATAAAGGATTGGGCATTCACCTAGAAGAAATAAAAACTTATTTGAAATAAGTAAAATGGCGAATAATAAAAAACTATATCAGTTTTTGACCGCTCTAAAAGAAAATAATAATCGCGAGTGGTTTAAAGAGCATAAATCGGAATATGATGAACTCAGAGAAACTTGGCTAAGCGATATTGAACATTTGATTAAGATAATGTCACAATATGATGAGTCATTGCTCGGGTTGGAGGTTAAAGATAGTGTATATAGAATATATAGGGATATACGCTTCAGTATAGATAAAAGTCCATATAAGACTTATTTTTCAGCAGTGATAGGCCGGGGAGGACGAAAGACTAACCGAGGTTCATTCTATCTTCATATGGAACCTGGAAATTCGGGGCTGTACGGAGGAATATGGTGGCCAGAAGCTCCAATATTAGCTAAGCTAAGGAGAGAAGTTGATGGCAATATAGAAGAATTTCTAGGAATTATAAATAATGAAGAATTTACTGATAAATTCCAAATGGCATCAGATACGTTGAAGACAATGCCAAAAGGTTATCCTAAAGAACATCCCTATGGCGAATATATAAAAATGAAGGAATATGTGTGCCAATATAAGGTCCCTTATGATTATTTCTTCGAAAGAGATTGGACCGAGACTGTGGCTCGTGATTTCAAATCAATAAAGCCATTGAATGATTTTTTAAATTATATTTTTGATGCTGATTATGATAGCTAGCTAGTTATCAGATAGTAAGCAAAAGAAGTATAAGTAATGGCACAAAATCAGTAATTTGTGCCAAAGGTTAAGGAAGAGTAAAAAACAAGATAATGCTAAATAAGGCATAAAACTTTACTTATTTTTGTCAAAGTTAAAACCCAACATTATGGTAAAAATCAGAGGTGCTATTGTCGTAAATGAGGAACGATGCAAGGGATGCAACCTTTGTGTTGTGGCTTGTCCGACAAAAGTTTTAGAGCTTCAGCCAAAAGAAGTCAATAACAGGGGATATCATTTTGCTTATATGAAGAATCCCGAAGACTGCATAGGCTGTCAGAGTTGTGCATTGGTATGTCCAGATGGATGTATAAGCGTGTACCGTGTACAAGTGAAAGAATAAACCATTAGTAAGAACTCAATCGAAATCAAACACAATGAAAGAAGAAGTGAGATTGATGAAGGGAAACGAAGCGTTAGCACACGCAATGATACGTTATGGTGCAGACGGATATTTCGGCTATCCCATAACACCTCAGTCGGAGGTGTTGGAAACGCTTGAAGAAGAAATGCCCTGGGATACAACTGGAATGGTAGTTCTTCAAGCAGAAAGCGAACTTGCAGCAATCAATATGGTATATGCAGGTGCGGGATGTGGTAAAGTAGTATGCACATCATCATCGAGTCCTGGAGTGAGCCTAATGCAAGAAGGTGTTTCCTATATTGCAGCAAGTGAATTGCCAGCATTGATAATAAACTGTATGCGAGGAGGCCCAGGATTGGGAACTATCCAACCATCACAAGCAGATTATTTCCAGACGACAAAAGGTGGTGGACATGGTGATTATCGATTAATAACACTAGCTCCATCTTCAGTTCAAGAGATGTGTGATTTTGTGGCTCTTGGCTGGGATTTAGCTTTTAAATATCTAACCCCATCAATGATTTTGGCCGACGGATTGGTAGGTCAGATGATGGAAAAGGTGATACTTCCTGAGCAAAAAATACGTCGGACAGACGAAGAAGTGCAAGCACAATGCCCATGGGCAGTAAGCGGAAGGACAAATGGCCGCAAGAGAAATGTGATAACATCCCTTGAGCTAGATCCCGCTGCAATGGAAGTGAACAATAACCGTCTTCAAGCAAAATACAAAGAAATAGAGGCGAATGAAGTGCGTTATGAAATCCAAAATACTGATGACTGCGAATATCTATTAGTAGCATTTGGAAGTATGGCACGCATATGCCAGAAGGTAATGGAACTTGGTCGCAAAGAAGGAATTAAAGTGGGGTTATTAAGACCAATAACACTTTGGCCTTTCCCATCGCAGGCAATCAATGAGGTAGCTAAGAATGTAAAGGGCATCCTAGTGGTAGAACTAGATGCAGGACAGATGATTGAAGATGTGAAATTAGCTGTAAACTGCAGAATAGACGTAGAACATTATGGACGTCTTGGTGGAATAGTTCCAAATCCAGAAGAGGTTCTTGACGCATTGAAAAATAAACTTATAAATAAATAGGCAATTATGGATATTAATGATATAATCAAACCTGAGAATTGCGTTTATAAGAAACCCACACTTATGAATGATAACCCAATGCATTATTGCCCGGGTTGTAGCCATGGCGTAGTGCATAAGCTTATCGCCGAGGTGATAGAAGAGATGGGATTAGAAGATAAAGCGATAGGCGTGGCACCTGTAGGGTGTGCAGTTTTTGCCTATAACTATATAGATATTGACTGGGTGGAAGCCGCTCATGGGCGTGCTCCTGCAGTAGCAACCGGTGTAAAAAGATTGCTTCCTGGTAGCTTGGTGTTTACTTACCAAGGAGATGGAGACTTGGCTGCAATAGGTACAGCAGAATCTATTCATGCTGCAAATCGTGGCGAGAATATCGCTATAATTTTCATTAATAATGGAATTTATGGTATGACGGGAGGTCAAATGGCTCCTACCACATTGGTAGGCATGAAGACTGCTACTACACCTTATGGACGTAGGGTTGACTTAAATGGTTATCCGCTTGCAATATCTCCACTTATAGCTCAATTAGATGGAAGTTGCTATGTAACACGTCAAGCTGTTCATACACCAGCGGCAGTGCGTAAGACAAAAGCTGCCATACGCAAAGCCTTTGAGAATAGCATGGCAGGAAAAGGAACTTCATTAGTTGAAGTTGTGAGTACATGTAATTCGGGCTGGAAGCAAACACCAGAACAAGCAAATGTATGGATGGTAGAGAATATGTTTAAGAAATACCCATTGGGAGACCTAAAAAACGAATAATATTATGAAAGAAGAAATAATAATTGCAGGTTTTGGAGGACAGGGAGTTCTGTCTATGGGTAAAATTCTAGCTTATTCCGGTTTGATGGAAGATAAGGAAGTAACATGGTTGCCTTCTTATGGTCCAGAGCAACGCGGAGGAACTGCCAATGTTACCGTAATACTTAGTGACGAGCGTATAAGTTCTCCTATTTTAAATAGTTATGATTCAGTAATAGTATTAAATCAACAAAGTCTGGATAAATTTGAAAGCAAAGTAAAGCCAGGTGGTACTTTGATTTATGATAGTTATGGAATTCATAATCCACCTACGCGCAAGGATATAAACATTCACCGCGTGGATGCAATGGAAGCAACTTTTGATATGAAGAATGCGAAAGCTTTTAATATGATAATACTTGGAGCTTTATTGAAAGTAAAGCCGATAGTTACGATTGAAAGCGTGCTTAAAGGATTAAAGAAGACACTTCCAGAACGTCATCATAAGCTAATTCCAATGAATGAAGAAGCTTTGAGAAAAGGAATGACATTGATTAAAGATTAACATTTATAAGATATGATGTATTTGAGAGGTGCAACAAATTTGTTGCACCTCTCTCGTTATTTTATAGACGAATTGATAATTACAGAATTATTGATAAATAAGAAGAGGTAATTTTGAGCCATGAAAAGCACAAATGATATTGGGCAAAATATGAGAAATTATGGTGCAAACAATACCAATGCTAATAGATTGTGATAAAACTCTGAAAACGAATTTGGTTTTATTAGTTTTTATACTAATTTTGCGGAAGAGGATAATCTATATCATAAAAGACGATCCGTGAAACAAATAAGTTGAATTTAATTTGATGGCAGAACTAAAAGAAAAAATTCTTAATAAAGCCCAGGAATTGATGTGGGCTCGAGGTATCAGTAAAGTGACAATGGATATGATAGCACGAGAATGTGGGATATCTAAGAGAACACTTTATGAACAAATTCCAGATAAAAGAGCATTAGTGTGGGAAAGTATGCTTTATCGATGGGATAAAAATGTCCAAGGACTAGAATATATCATACAGAATTCACCAGATACATTGAGTGCATTACTTGATATTTATCTCCAAATGAGAGAGATATATAAAAGGTCTCCAAAGGTATATACAGATGATTTGCGTAGGTTATTTCCTGAATTTGAGGCAACTTATCGCGATATGTATAAAAAACGGAATGAAGAATTTGTTTCGTTTCTTGAAAAGGGAGTAGAGGAAGGCGTCATACGCGGTGATGTGGATTTGTATGTTTTCGCTACATTATTTATGCTTGAATCCCATTCGATAAGAGATAATATGGATTATTTCCCAGAAAATTTATCGATAGTGAAAGTATGTGATATGGCATTTGTGGGATTTGTGAGAGGAATTGCTACATTAGAAGGGCTTAAGATATTGGATGAATTCCTAGCTAATAAGAAATTGGAAAAATAATAAAAACAAATAAAGATATAATTGTAAATGAAGATTATGTTTAAAATGAGTGTAATTGTTGTAATCGCTATTTCCTGGCTATTTACAGCTAACGCTCAAGAGAGTGCTGTAAAGACAGATAGTATGTGTCTTACTCTTGATGAATGCTTGAGAATTGCTCTAAATGAGAATCCTACTATACGAGTAGCTGATATGGAAATACAAAGAGTGGATTATAGCAAGAAAGAAATACTAGGTCAATTATTACCATCAGTGAGTTTTGGTGGACAATATAATAGAACGCTTGCAAGGCAGACGATGCACATGAATTTTAATGGACAAAGTCAGAGCATAAAAGTTGGTAGTGACAATTCATACAATTTGGGATTTAATGCGTCAGTGCCAATTATTGCGCCACAACTTTGGAAAAGTTTGAAGCTTAGTGATAATCAAATTCTGCAAAATGTTGAAACGGCCCGATCATCGCGTATATCATTAATTAACCAGGTGCAGAAAGCTTATTATTCACTCTTGTATGCAAAGGACGCGTTGTCCGTATTAAAGGACAATCATGCAACAGCAATGCTTAACGCTGATATTTACAAGAAAAAATTTGAAACTGGGACGGCCTCAGAATATGACGTTTTGAGGTCGAGCGTCCAAGTTAAGAATTTGGAGCCGTCAATCCTTGATGCCGAGAATTCTATCAGCCAAGCAAAACTTCAATTAAAGTTGCTTATGGGAATGGATATGGCATTAAACATAGATGTGAGAGGGCAACTTTCAGACTACCAATCAAATCTGTATGATCAAACTATGCTGCTGAACCCGTCACTACAGGATAACACATCGTTGAGGTCGTTAGATTTAAAGACCGATTATTTACAAAAGGCACTTGATGTTCAGAAGATGGCCTGGTACCCAACTTTATCTGGAAATATCAATTATTCGTGGACCTCGCTTTCAGATGGGTCTCCGTTTAAGAATTTTCAGTGGAATGCGTATTCGGTAGCAGGATTGACTTTATCTATACCGATTTTCCAAGGAGGAATACGATATAACAAACAAAAACAAGCCGAAATATCATTGAGAGAAATGAAGTGGCAACGCGATAATCTTGAGCGTTCTCTAAAACTTCAAGTTCAAACCCAATATGATAACATTCAGAAGAGTGTAAAGCAAATTACGACAAATGAGCTGGGAGTTCAACAAGCAGAAAAAGCTAATCAGATAATGGAGAAAAGCTTTAGAATTGGAGCTGCATCCTACCTAGATTTGCGCGATTCAGAAAATGCGTTGTTATCAGCTAAATTAGCTTATTATCAATCAATATATAGCTATCTTGTAGCCCATAGCGATTTGAAATATGTGCTTGGAAATACAGACTTAAATCAATATGCTCCAGCATTACCAACAACAGAAAATAATAAATAAAAAAGATATGAACCAAAAAATCAAACTATTGAGTGTAGCAGCCTTTGCGTTACTTCTATTCTCATGCACAGAGAAGAAGGAAAAGGCAGTAGAAAAGGATGAGTTGCCATTAGTGGGAATTGAGAAAGTGACAATGGAGGCTGTTCCCCAAATTTCCGAATATACTGCTACTGTGGAAGCTTTTAAGACCAACAATATCACGGCAAATATGTCTAACCGCATAAAGAGAATATTAGTGGATGTGGGCAGTAGAGTGTCTGCGGGACAGAGAGTAGTGGTGCTTGATGATGTAAATATCGAGCAGATGAAGGTGCGTCTAGCTAATCAAAAAAGAGATCTTGATAGAGCAAAAGAATTATTGAAGATTGGAGGAGGTACACAGCAAACAGTTGACCAGATCCAGACAGAATATGAGGCATCGCATCGCAGTTACGTGAATATGATGGAAAATACTGTTCTTGTAAGTCCTATTTCAGGCGTGGTAACTGCACGTAACTACGATAATGGGGATATGACATCAGGATTGCCAATATTAACTATTGAGCAAATGCAGCCAGTGAAAGTTATAGTTAATGTTAGCGAGAATGATTTTCCAAAGTTGAGAGTAGGAATGAAGGTTAAGGTATCGTTAGATGTATATGAGAATGAGGAATTTACGGGAACCATATATTTAATACATCCAACTATTGATGCAGCGACTCGTACGTTCCAAGTTGAAGTAACAATACCAAATAAGGATAATCGTGTGCGTTCGGGAATGTTTGCAAGAGTAGAAATGCAATTTGGAGTTCAGAATCACGTAGTAGTTCCAGATAAGGCAGTAGTTAAACAAACAGGTTCTGGCAATAAATATGTATATGTTTATAAAGACGGTAAAGTGAATTATGTGCAAGTACAGCTTGGCCAACGATTGAATGATCGTTATGAATTAATATCTGGAGTTGAAAATAATTCAGAAGTAGTTACAGCTGGACAAACTCGACTAGCTGATGGAGCCAAAGTACAGTTGGCAAAGAAAACCAAATAATAATAGCTAAAAGAAAATTAACATGAGTCTATATGCAAGTGCGGTAAAACGACCAGTAATGACTATCCTATGTTTTGTGGGAGTAGTGATTCTTGGATTGTTTTCGTTGCAGAAATTACCTATAGATTTGTATCCAGATATTGATACAAATACAATAATGGTGCTTACCACCTATCAAGGTGCGAGTGCCCAGGATATTGAACAGAATGTGACGCGTCCATTGGAGAATACATTGAATTCGGTGCAGCACTTAAAACACTTGACTTCAAAATCAAGAGAAAATATATCAGTAATAACACTTGAATTTGAATATGGATATGACATAGATGTGCTTACTAATGATGTACGCGACAAGTTAGACATGGTGAGCAGTATGCTTCCAGATGATAGTGAGACCCCAATTATCTTCAAATTCAGTAGTGATATGATCCCAATCATGCTTTTATCAGTAGAAGCAAATGAGAGTATGCCTGGATTATACAAGATATTGGATGATAATGTAGCCAATCCGCTAGCGCGTATAGATGGAGTAGGTTCTGTGTCAATTTCAGGTGCGCCAAAAAGAGAAATTCATGTATATGTAGATCCTATCAAACTTGAAGCATATAATCTTTCAATAGAGTCTATTTCCTCCCTTATTGGAGCTGAAAATAGAAATATTCCAGGAGGTTCTTTTGATATTGGTTCAGAGACATATGCATTGCGTGTTCAAGGAGAATTCACTGATGCACAACAATTGGCAAGCATTGTTATAGGATCATCAGGAGGAAAGAATATTTACTTGAGGGATGTAGCAAGAATTGATGACTCGTTAGAAGAACGTGCCCAACAGACATATAATAATGGGCATAAAGGAGCAATGATTGTAGTGCAAAAACAATCGGGAGCAAATTCTGTGCAGATTTCAAATTCAATCCTAGAGAAATTACCTTCAATTCAGAAGAATCTACCATCTGATGTGAAGCTAGGAATGATTATTGATACATCAGATAATATCAAGAATACCATAGGATCATTAGTAGAGACAGTACTTTATGCATTGCTATTTGTGGTGATAGTGGTGTTCTCATTCTTAGGAAGGTGGCGTGCCACGATTATAATCGTAATAACTATACCGCTATCATTGATAGCATCATTCATATATCTGTATGCGACGGGGAATACATTAAACATAGTCTCACTCTCTGCACTGTCCATATCCATCGGTATGGTTGTGGATGATGCGATTGTGGTGCTTGAGAATGTGACGACCCACATTGAGCGAGGAAGTGCCCCGAAACAAGCAGCAGTGCACGGAACTAATGAGGTGGCAGTATCAGTAATTGCATCAACATTGACATTGATTGCGGTGTTCTTCCCATTGACTTTGGTTACGGGTATGACAGGAGTGCTATTCCGTCAGCTTGGATGGATGGTAACAATAATGATGATAATATCCACTATTTGTGCATTATCATTAACTCCAATGCTATGTAGCCAATTATTGAGATTAGACGGTAAATCTGGAAAGTGGCATAAAGTATTGTTTACTCCAATAGAAAAAGGCCTTAACGGACTAGATAATGGTTACGCATGGCTACTAGACAAGGTTGTGCGCCATAAAGCAAAGACTATTACAATATGTATGGCTATATTCTTTGGGTCAGTTCTACTGATGAGTAGAATCGGTAGTGAATTCTTCCCATCCAGTGATAATGGACGATTGGGAATAACATTGGAACTTCCAATTGGAACTAGAGTTGAAATAGCTGAGAAAGTAGCTCATCAGATTTATGATGAATGGACAAAGAAATATCCTGAAATAAAGATATTGAATTATACCGTAGGTCAGGCGGGAAGTGATAATACTTGGGCTTCATTAAGTGATAATGGATCGCATATAATATCAATGAATATTACGTTGAGTGATCCAAGCGACAGAAAGCGGTCATTGGTAGAAATAGCTGATTTGATGCGTGAGGATTTGAAAAATTATCCTGATTTTACTAAGACGCAAGTAAATGTGGGAGGTAACCGAGGAGGTAGCATGAGTGGTCAGTCAACTCTTGACTATGAAATTTATGGTTATGATTTCACAGAAACCGACAGTGTTGCCCAACAAGTGAAACGCCTTCTTGAAAGCTCTAAGGGAACAGCCGATGTTACAATTAGCCGTTCGGCTTACCAACCAGAGTATCAAGTCGATTTTGATAGAGAAAAATTAGCAATTTATGGTCTAAATTCTTCAACTGCAGCAAATTATTTGAGAAACAGAATTAATGGTAGCACAGCTTCTTATTTCCGTGAAGATGGAGAAGAATATGATATAAAAGTGATGTATGCTCCTCAATTCAGAACCTCAATTGAGGATATAGAAAATATTCTGGTATATAATTCGCGAGGAGAAGGAGTGAGAATAAAGGATATTGGTAAAGTCGTAGAACGATTTACTCCTCCTACTATTGAACGAAAAGACCGTCAGCGTATCATTACGGTACAAGCCGTGGTATCAGGTGTGCCAATGAGCCAAGTGGTAGCCGAGATGCAGCCGAAACTGGATAAACTAACTTTGCCGTCGAATGTGTCAATAAATCTTTCTGGATCATACGAAGATCAGCAAGATTCATTTAAGGACTTGGGAACATTGGCGGTGCTAATTATACTTCTTGTATATATTGTGATGGCTGCCCAGTTTGAGTCGTTTGCCTATCCTGGAATCATCATGACATCCTTGCTATTCGCATTCTCTGGAGTGATATTGATACTTTGGATGACGAATACTGATTTGAATATAATGTCGATGATTGGTGCTATTATGTTGATTGGTATTGTGGTGAAGAATGGTATTGTGCTCATTGACTACATATCATTGAACAGAGAACGTGGAATGAGTATTCGAGCCGCTGTGGTGCATGGAGGTAAATCACGTCTTCGCCCTGTAATCATGACGTCATTAACAACAATTCTTGGTATGGTTCCAATGGCAATAGGATCAGGCCAAGGTTCGGAAATGTGGAGACCAATGGGTGTAGCCGTTATTGGTGGTTTGACGTTCTCGACGATGTTGACTCTATTATTTGTCCCAGCACTATATTGTTTGTTCGCTTATGTTGGGGTGAGACGTAATAGAAAGAAACATCATAAGGCATTGGCAAATTAATTTAATTGAAAAAAGAAGAAAATGAAATCTATATTTATCGCCTTTGACCAGGCATATACTGAACAAATTATTGAAGTTCTTGAACGTTCGGGATGTAGAGGATTTACAATGTGGGATGAGGTCCATGGACGAGGTACACATCAAGGTGAACCACATTATGGAAGTCACGCGTGGCCATCGCTAGCTTCTTCAATAATGACTATAGTGGAGGATGATCGAGTGGATAAAGTACTCGGCAAACTTCATGAAATGGATCTAGCAACGCCAAAGCTTGGATTAAGAGCTTTTGTGTGGAATGTCGAAAAGATGATTTAAATTTAGAAATTTCGATAAACAGGGAAGACTGGCATCGGAGCAATATAGCTCTGGTGCCAGTTTTTTATACTATTATCACGGTAAAAATGTGATAATTAATATATTATTTGAATTAATAAATTCAGCCTATTAAATAATCTTTATTTTGGGCTAATTTTATTAGAATTAATCGTGAAAAAATTCTGTTTATTCACCTTTATTCAATAAATTTGTCGGCATTAGATTATTATTGTGAAACGGAATGAAATAGAGCATATAGGAGTTATAACTGCCATCCCTGATTCGAAGACAGTAATAGTAACCATAAAGAAGGACGCCTGTACTGGTTGTAGCCTAGGTAAATGGTGTACGACTGTAGAAACAGATGAAGATACCTTAACCGTTAGACTAGATAAAGACGAGAATTTCTCAGTGGGAGAAAGAGTAAAAGTTATTGCCGAGGAAAATTCAGAAATAAAAGCTATAATGCTATGCTTTGTGATTCCATCGATATTGTTTATTTGTGGGCTGTTTATTGGCGCGTTCTATTTCAATTCTATAATTGGATGTGTGATAGGTTTTGCGGCATTAGCGATATACTTTTTTTCGTTTTATATAAATAAAAATCTAATTAATCAGAAAATTAAATTCTTTATAGTCAAGGATTGCGATAATGAATGATACAGTATTAATTTCTGTCCTAGTATTGGGCGGTATTGGCATCGTATGTGCGATAGTGCTATATTTAACAGCGAAGAAATTCAATGTTTATGAAAATCCGAAAATAGGAGAAGTAGAAGAATTGCTACCTGGAGCTAACTGTGGAGGTTGCGGAATGAAAGGTTGCCATGATTTCGCTTGCGCATGTGCAGATGCGACAAGTCTTGAAGGCCTGAATTGCCCATCCAGTGGGCAAGCCGTAATGGACCAAATAGCTGAGATTCTTGGCCTGAAGAAAGAAATTGCTGTTCCCAAGATAGCGGTAGTGAAATGTAATGGGACTTGTGAATTTAGGCCAAAGACTTCTATATATGACGGACCTCAATCATGCAGGATATTAAACTCACTCTATATCGGTTCCAGTGATTGTGCATATGGCTGCTTAGGGTGTGGTGATTGTGTGGAACACTGCCAATTCGATGCCATAAAGATGAATCCCGAAACAGGGTTGCCAGAAGTTTCGGAAGAGCTATGTGTGGGATGTGGAGCGTGTGTAAAGGCTTGTCCAAGAGATATTATTGAGCTTAGAAATAAAGGGCCTAGAGGGATGAGAGTGTATGTGGCTTGTTCGAATAAGGATAAAGGAGCATTAGCATCCAAAGAATGTAAAGTTGCATGTATCGGATGTGGAAAATGCGTGAAAGAATGTGCCCAAGATGCCATTGTGGTAGAGAATAACTTAGCTTATATAGATTTTGAAAAATGTAAATTGTGCAAGAAGTGTGTTGATGTATGCCCGATGCATTCCATACTTGCAGTAAATTTTCCAATTAAAGTGAAAAAAGAAGAATCTAAAGCTGTTGAAACCAATATTTAAAGAAGTAGGAAATGCTTAGAACATTTAAAAAAGGAGGAATACATATTCCAGAGAATAAGCTGACTTCAGGCAAAAAAATTGTAAATCTTCCAGCCCCAAGAGAAGTAGTAGTTACATTCTCTCAGCATATTGGAGCTCTAGCAGTGTGCTGTGTGAAGATAGGAGATAAAGTGAAGCGAGGCGATATGATAGCAAAGGCTAATGGCCCAGTTTCTGCTAATATTCATACTCCTATAAGTGGAACTGTAAAGAAAATGGGCAAATCCAAAACAGCATTTGGATATCCTGCCGATACTGTAACTATAGTTGCCGATGACGAAGATGCGGCTTTTGACGCATCATATCAGCCAAAGGCGAGGGATATTAATGAACTAGACAATCTTTCATCTGATGATATAAAAGATATAATTGCTGATGCAGGAATAGTGGGACTTGGTGGCGCAACGTTTCCAACCAAGGTGAAACTCACCCCTCCATCAGGAATGAAAGCAGAATTGCTTATTATAAATGGTGTGGAATGTGAACCATATCTTACCAATGATGATTCGCTAATGTGTGAATGTGGCGAAGAAATCGTGGATGGAATCAGATATCTAATGAAAGCTGCTAATGTTGATAAAGCAGTTATAGGTATTGAAAATAATAAGCCTGCAGCTATAGAGGAAATGGAGCGATGCTGCTCTAAATACGATAACATAAGTGTGCAACCACTTAAGGTGAAGTATCCGCAAGGTGGGGAAAAGCAACTTATAGAAGCTATAACAGGAAAACAAGTTCCAAATGGAGGACTCCCTATTGCGACTGGCACCATCGTTCAAAATGTAGCAACGGCATACGCGATATCGAGAGCCGTAAAATATGGAGAGCCTTTAATAAGCCGTGTGGTTACTGTTACTGGACCTAATGTTTCAAAACCTGGAAATTTCAGAGTGATGCTTGGAACTCCATTATTGTCGGTAATTGAAGCGGCTGGAGGAATTCCAGAAAATACTGGTAAGATTATACTTGGTGGCCCTATGATGGGAAAGGCATTAGTCGCCCTTGACGCCCCGACGATAAAAGGTGTTTCCGGTATATTGCTTTTGCCAGAAGAAATTTCGGAAAGACCTACTGTTGATCCTTGTATTAGATGCGGTGCATGTGTGAGAGGTTGTCCTATGGGATTGGAGCCATATTTGTTTATGTCGTTAGTAGAGAATGAAGAATGGGAACTACTGCACAAACATGGAATCTTAAACTGTATTGAATGTGGATGCTGCTCTTATCAATGTCCGTCACACAGACCACTCGTGGATTTCATTAGATTAGGGAAGGCTTCGGTGAATCAAATGCTGAGAGCACAACCAAAGAAACAATAAACAGGAACTTAATCTTATTAATCGAAACTAAAGCAAATAAAAGTAAGAATGTTTGATAATAAATTAGTTATGTCAGGTTCTCCCCATCTTCACACCTATAAAAGTGTGAAAAGCCAGATGTGGGGGGTGGTGATAGCATTAGTGCCAGCATTTCTATGCTCATTATACTTCTTCGGAGTAGGGGCATTGATAGTTATGGCAGCGTCAGTAGTGGGATGTGTAGCCACAGAATATCTTATACAGCGTTATATGCTTCATGTACCGACTACCATTTCCAATGGCTCAGCAATATTGACAGGCATATTATTGGCTTTCAATTTACCAAGTAATCTTCCTATTTGGATAATCCTGATAGGTGCTGTTGTGGCAATAGGAATTGGAAAAATGGCATACGGAGGTCTTGGACAGAATATATTCAATCCGGCTTTAGTGGGTCGAGTATTTCTTTTGATATCATTTCCTACACAAATGACAACTTGGACAATGCCAGGAGTTAATCAGTTTAATTATCTTGACGCCTCAACAGGAGCAACAATTCTTGGACAGTTAAAGCTTCATGAAATTGCATACAGCGACGTGAACCTAATGAATCTGTTTACAGGGTATATGGGTGGCAGTATGGGTGAAGTGAGTGCCGCTGCACTGATACTAGGTTTGGCTTATCTTCTTTATCGTAGAATAATATCATGGCATATACCAGTATCGATTATCGGCGCTGTTGCAATATTTTCGTTATGCTTGGGTATAAATCCATTGATTGAAATAATGTCGGGTGGATTATTACTAGGTTCAATATTCATGGCAACAGACTATGTGACCTCTCCTATGACACGGAAAGGAATGATAATCTATGGTGTGATGATAGGTGTTATAACAATGATAATTAGACAGTGGGGGTCTTATCCAGAAGGAATGTCTTTTGCTATACTGATTATGAATGGATTTACACCTTTAATTAACGTATATGTGAGACCAAAGCATTTTGGTGAAAGGAGGGTTCACTGATGAAGAAATTGAGCTCAACACTTCCAATGATGGTGCTTTCTCTAGGAGTAATTACGATAGTAGCATCTTGTCTGCTAGGTGGTGTATATGTTATTACTAAAGATGTGATAGCACAAGCAGAAGAGAAAACAAAAGTTGCTGCTATAAGTGAGGTGGCACCCAAATTTGATAATAATCCAGTGCAAGACCAATTTGTATATCATGCTCATGCTGGGACAAAAGATAGTGTGACTGTGGTAGTATATCCTGCAAAACTTGGTGGCAAACTAGTGGGAGCTGCTGTGGAGAGCGCTTCTCCAAATGGCTTTGGAGGGATGATAAGTATAATGTATGGCTTTGAAGAAGATGGAACTATAAAAAATTTCAAAGTATTAAAGCATACAGAAACAGCTGGGCTAGGAGCTAAGATGGAAGACTGGTTTAGTACGAAGAAAAATAACCAATGTGTAATTGGTATGAATCCGGCTAATAGCGATATGCGAGTCAAGAAGGATGGTGGAGATGTAGATGCAATAACTGCTGCTACAATAACATCACGTGCCTTCTTAGGTGCTCTGAATGATGCATTTGCTGCCTATAAGCAATTGAAAGACAACGGCAATACTGTGAAGGAGGCACAAGAAAACAAGAAATGAACAAGATAAAACTTATTATTGAGAGCGCAATAAAGAAGAATCCAACATTTGTACTTCTTCTTGGAATGTGTCCTACGCTTGGAACTACAAGCTCGGCTCTTAACGGAATGAGCATGGGACTTGCAACAATGGGAGTGTTGGTTTGCTCTAATGTGGTGATTGCCATGGTGAGGAATTTTATTCCAGATAAGGTGCGTATTCCAGCATTTATCGTGATAATAGCATCTTTCGTGACAATATTGCAGATGCTTATGCAGGCATATGTGCCAGCTTTGTATGCATCTCTAGGAATCTTTATCCCATTGATTGTGGTGAATTGTATATTGCTAGGTAGAGCAGAGGCTTATGCATCGAAGAACAGCGTAATAAACTCATTTTGTGATGGGTTTGGAATAGGCCTTGGATTTACAGGTTCGCTAACTTTGCTGGGAGCTGTAAGAGAAATACTTGGTACAGGAAAAGTGTTTGATGTGACAATATTTAGTGAGCATTACGGAACGTTGATATTCGTTCTTGCTCCAGGTGCATTCATAGCACTTGGGTTTTTAATAGCGATAGTGAATAATATTAAATCTCATAAAGGATAACGACTATGCTAACATATGTTTCAATAATTATAACCGCAATATTTGTAAATAATATTGTTTTTGCCCAATTCTTAGGGATTTGCCCATTTCTTGGAGTTTCTAAGAAAATTAGTTCGGCAGTGGGAATGGGTACTGCGGTTACATTTGTGATGGCTATTGCAACAGCAGTAACATATCTTTTACAAGAATATGTATTGGTGCCATTGAATATAGCTTTTCTTCAAACTATAGTCTTTATTCTTGTAATTGCAGCATTGGTGCAAATACTAGAGATAATTATGAAGAAAACTATGCCGGCACTATACCAAGCGCTTGGGGTATTTTTGCCTCTTATAACGACTAACTGTGCAGTGTTAGGCGTAGCGATTTTAGTGATTCAAAAGAAGTTTGATTTGCTTCAATCAGTTACTTATGCAGTGTCAACAGCATTAGGATTTACCTTGGCATTAATTATTTTTGCCGGTATTCGAGAACAACTTGCGCTTTCAAAAGTACCAAAGGCGATGAAAGGAGTTCCAATTGCATTAATTACGGCAGGTCTACTTGCAATGGCATTTATGGGATTTGCAGGGATAAAGATAGGATAGGAATATAAAAATATTATATAAGGCAAGCGGTAGAGATTTATTTTTCCGCTTGTCTTTTGTTTTGTATCAGTGCGATAAGAACACATAATATAGTTATATTGTGATAATTTGCGAGTGAAAATAAATAATTTAGTATTTTTGCACTGAATTGTATTAAGACGAAATGAAAAAAATAACAATATATATTGCCATCGTCATAGTGATGATGATATCAGGGAATGTATGGGCGGTGCGCAATCCTAAATTGGCTCCTTCTTATGCATGGACTATTTCCCAACCATTAGGTCTGCATTATGAGTCAACAATTGACACCCTTCAATATAATTATTATTTGCAAGCAGTTCCATCAAATTACAGCCTGGCATATGCTACGACTGGAAATTTGGGAGCTGAAGGACAGAATCAGATATTTTTTGAAAGAAAACCAGCAAGTGATTTCTTTTTTGAAGATGCGTTGAATGCTTGGTTGCCATCGGTAGCTAATCAGAAATATTATAATACACGTATTCCTATGACATTGCTGTCATACAACACCGGTGGTAATAGATATAGCAATCAGGATAGATTAACGGCAGTATTCTCAGGAAATGTGAATAAACAACTTGAAATAGGTGCCGCAATGGATTATATTTATTCAAAGGGTAGTTATAATTATCAAGCCGATAAAGATTTTACATGGAGACTCTTTGGTTCGTATATCGGAGATAGATATGAATTACAGGCATTTTTCAACAATTATAATTTTCTAAACAAGGAAAATGGCGGGATAACTGATGATCGATATATTACAAATCCGGCACAAGTGCAAGGTGGTATGACTTCAGTTGATCCAAAATCTATTCCTACATATTTGAGCGCTGCTCATTCCAAGATAGTAGGAAGAGAATTTTATATGAATCACCGCTATAAAGTAGGTTATTACCATACTTGGAAAGATTCTGCAACTGATACTGTTAATCATAAGGTATATATCCCTGTTACGAGTTTTATTTGGACAATGAACTACAAGAGTGGAAAGCACTTGTTCCTTAATTCAAATGCGACAGAAGATACATCATTTTTTAAGAATACATACCTAAGCCTTGGTGGTACGAACGATGAAACTAATTATTGGAAATTGAGTAATACAGTGGGAATTTCTCTTCTTGAAGGCTTTAATAAATATGCTAAGTTTGGACTAGCTGCTTATGCTACATACGAAATACGAAAGTTTACTCAAACTGTTGATACAGGACTATACGTGACAGATAGAAGTGTGAAGTTAACGGCAGTACCGGCTTTTAAAGTAGATTCAAAAGGTTCTGAAAATGTAGCTTGGGTAGGCGGACAGTTAACCAAGCAAAAAGGCTCAATACTGACTTACAATGCCGATGTACAATTTGGGCTATTGGGGAGTGTTGTCGGAGACATTAGTGCTACAGGTGATGTGACGACGAAAATAAAGTTATTTGGAGATAGTGTGAAGTTGACAGGATTCGGGTATTTTAAGAATCAGGAAGTACCTTATTTGATGAAGAATTATATATCAAACCACTTTATATGGAAAAATGATTTTGGCAAAGAGCGTAGGTTTAGAGCTGGAGGGCGATTAGTAGTGCCGCATACCAAGACTATTCTGGAAGCTGGAGTGGAAGATATGCAGAATTTTGTATATTTCAATAATGATGGTCTTCCAGCGCAATATGGAGATCATATACAAGTGTTTAGTGCTACTGCACGACAAAATTTTAGATATAGGGCTTTTAATTGGAACAATCAGTTGACTTATCAAACACCATCGAAAGAAGATGTGCTCCCATTGCCTAAATTCTCGTTATACTCAAATCTTTATTTACTGTTTAAGGTTGCACGAGTGATGAGTGTGCAACTAGGTGTAGATTGCAATTACTACACAAAATATTATGCGCCAAATTATAACCCAGCTACTATGAGTTTTAATACGCAGCAGGACATAAAGTGTGGTAATTTCGCATTTATGAATGCTTACGCTAATGTGAAATTGAGTAAGACTAGATTTTTTGTGATGCTTTCTCATTTTAACCAAGGAATATTTGGGGGAAACGATTATTTCGCCGTACCTCATTACCCTCTTAATCCGAGAAAATTCCAAATAGGTGTATCAATAGATTTTGCAAATTAGAAGATATGTTGCAGTTAAACACTAAGATGAAGAAGGGGCAACCCGGGGTGTACATTGCCTTATTGGTAGTGGTGATTACTTCTATGGTACTTTTGAGCAAATGTTCTAAAACAGCAAGTAGCTCTATAGCAGAGGAAAAGGTGCTGAAAGTGGCAATAGAATATGCTCCGTTATCATGTTATACTTATAATGATACAATAGGAGGTTTCAGCTATGATTTATTAAAACTCATAGCAAAACACGGAGGCGTGAAGGTCGATTTTACTTCTGTTGTCACACTAAATACTTCTTTGTCGGAGCTAAGGAATGGGAAGTATGACATAGTTGTAGCAGAATTCCCAGTGACAAAGGAAAGCAGAGATGAGTATTTGTTTACTGATCCGATTTATTTAGACCGAGAAGTGTTAGTTCAAAGAAAAAAACAGGATGGTTCTCGAAAGATTAATTCCCAACTAGATTTAGCGAAAGATACTGTTTATGTGATAAAGGGGGCACCTATGACTCAAAGATTGGAAAATCTTGGAAGAGAGATAGGAGATACTATATATGTCAAGACTGAGGATGTATATGGTCCTGAACAGTTGTTCATACGTGTGGCTACTGGAGAAGTGGAATATGCTGTATTGAATGAGAAACTATCAAAACAAATGGGTAAGAAATATCCTAATGTGGATATTACGACTGGTATAAGTTTTACACAATTCCAATCATGGATAGTGAATAAAAATAATAAAGAATTATTAGACAACTTGAATAAATGGCTTAAGGAGGTGAAAAAAACACAAGAATATGAAAAACTCCGCCAACGTTATTTTGAATCGGATAAAAGCACAACTCCACCCTCTAAATGAGAATCAGGATGAATTGCCAAATGGGCTAATAAGCTTGATGACCGCATTTCGTGAATTAATTGGAAATAATGATTTAGAAGAGATAAGGAGATATGCCTTAGAGTGTGATATCTATAAACCTGAATGGGTGGGATATGATGCTTCATTTAACTATTTCCCCGATATATTGTCGATTTATCTATTTTCAATAGGATGGGATTATCATAATTCTGAGTATATTGATGGAATAGATTTTGACCCTTATGAAGAACTTTCGGCAAAAGCTCTTACGGATTGTTGCCATATAGATAATATAATGCGACATGATGAATCGACAGTACAAAGACTAGTTTATGACTATATGAGAGGCGATTTCCCTTTTGTGAATAATGGCCAGGATTTGTGTATTAATAATGATATAGAATTGCCTTATTCTACTCTCAATCTTGATGTGTATAATCACGGATATGTTTTGAGAATTCCTAGAAGCTTCTCGTTATTCTTTCGAGGGGATGAATATACATATTACACAATAGATGTCTTCTCTGAACTTATTAGAGAATATGAAAATGATGATGAATCGAATGTGAAGCTTGTGAAAGATAGATATGGAAGGTTTTGGTTTTGTGTAGAATACTCAGATGTATTCGATGATAGGATCGAGCGGACATTTGAATTAGTAAATGATGAGGCAGATGGTGATTTACACTATTCTAGATTGAAGGATACATATCACTATTTAGGGAAAGAACCTTATTTCTTCTCGACTGAGAATGAAGATTTTATATTACACTCAAATGAAGAGCTCTTAATAGATAAAGATGAATTTCTTTTTAATCTGAAAAAATCAAATGGAGAGATTGCTCCGCAATTGTATTTTAAAAAGGCTATAGAACAGGACTAAGTAATCTTACTAGCGATTCCTTCCAGCGAATAGGAAGAGGACGTTTACGCCATTGGCTAGGAAGAATTCTTGTGCATGACTTCAAGTCTTCCATAAAAATCTCCTTCATTCTGGTATTTGTGGTTTTGCTATAAATAAAAGCATTGGCTTCAAAATTATGTTCAAAGCTTCTAAAGTCGAAATTTGCAGAGCCAATAGTGGAGAATTCATCATCCACAACTACAGTTTTTGCATGCAGCATACCCTCCTCATAGAAATAGATCTTAACTCCTGCGCGCAAACATTCAGTTATATATGAACGTGTGGCAAGAGTCAAAATTATTGAATCGCTTTTACGTGGAATCATAACTTTGACATCAACTTTTGATAAAGCAGCCGATTGTAGTCCCTTAAGGATAGATTCTGTTGGGAGAAAATAAGGAGTTTGAATATAAACGCATTTTTTAGCGTTTGCAATGGCTTTAAGCAATAAAAATGATATGTTGTTCCATTGATCATTTGGGCCGCTTGTAAGGAGCTGTATTCCTGCTTCATCAGAATCCTTTACATCATATATTTTTGTGGTTTCTTGAAGCAACTCATGTCCCATAAAATTCCAATCAATTGCAAAAGAATACTGAAGGCCTTGAATGAAAGGTCCAACTACACGCATATGTGAATCTCTCCATGTACCCCAGTTGACGCCGTTAATATATCTGTCGGCTATATTCATTCCGCCGATATAGCCAATTTCGCCATCAATAATAGTGATTTTTCTGTGGTTTCTCCAATTAATGCGAGTGGCGAACATAGGAAATGTTACTCTTAGAAATGGCTCAACGCTAACACCCTCGGCACGCATTCTCTGGAAGAATCTGTTTTTGACATTTAATGAGCCTACATGGTCATATATTACACGAACTTTGACACCTTCTTTATATTTCTTGATTAGGATGTCTGCAATCTCATTTCCAAGGACATCATTGTTGAAAATATAATATTGCATGTGGATATACCTTTTCGCGGCAAGAAGATCTTTTTTAAAGTCATTAAACTTGTCGGAGCCAGAAGTATATATTTTAACTTTATTCCCTGGAAAATAGTGAGCTCCAGCTAATGAGCGTGCCAATCTGATTTGCTGAATACTTTCGGATGTTAAAGTTAGGTTGTTTTCATCTATAGCCTGGTAGTGCTCGTGACGAAGTAATTTGCGTTTATTCTTTTTTGAAATTAGATGCTTGCTCTTAAGACTCCTACCAAAAAAAGCATAAAGAAGAATGCCTATTAATGGTAACAAGAGTAGTACAGTTACCCAAGCCAAAGACCTAACAGGGTTTCTGTTTTCAGATATAACAACTCCAATGATTCCCAATACAGTAACTGCATATCCTACCACTATGATAGTATATACCCATTCTGAAATTGAAATCATTAGCATTGAAGTCATCATAAATATTGATTCAAATAGCTAAGTTATGAAATTTTATGCATAAAACCTAATTGGCGATGTGAAATAATGTGATACTAGCTATTTGTGGATTGAGGGTATTAGTATTGTTAATAATGAAATGTTTTGATGAATTATGTTTAATAATGAGAATAAAATTGATTTTTTCACTTGTTTTTTACTAAGTAGGTGATTATCTTTGTAAATCATGATAAAAAAGGCTGTTTACATATTGATTTTTTCTGCATTTATCGCATTTGGTTCAGAAGTTGAAGCAAGAACAATGCATTATGCAAAGGCTACAATAGACAATGTGGCTCAAGAATCTTATGTAACTTCGATTGAAGGAGGAATAACTATTTATAATGCTAGTGAGATCACTAATTATTATATTTATTCAATAACAGGTCAATTAATCAAAACCGTGAAAATTAGCCCTGACAGTAGTATTACTATTGATTTGCCACAGGGATATTATATTGTTAGGTGCCAGGAATGGGCACATAAAATATTGGTTAAATAAGCGACAACCAATATAGAGATAAGTAAATTTTTTAAAAACTATGATTCATGAAAATTACTACGTAAATCGTGGTATTTTTTATCTTGGGCAGAAATAACAGGAAAAATATGAGACAAAAGGCTGTAGTAAACCTATGTTTAGCAATATGTATAGGCGTTGTACCATCAACTGCTTTTTGCATGACTGCGTCTAATAATAGCACAGGTATGGAAAGTGAATATGCTAGTTATCCAGTGTATTCTGGAAATGATTTGGAATTTGTGAGGAATGCATCAGGCAACCATTTTAAATTATGGTCGCCTATGGCAGATTCTGTTTTGGTGAAGATATATAATAATGGGAAGGGTGGTACGCCGATCTCCATTTATGATATGGTAAAAAACGAAGAAGAGGGTACCTGGAACAAGACACTTACAGATAATTTACTAGGTAAATTTTATACTTTCCAAATAAAATATAATGGCAAATGGCTCGATGAAACACCTGGGGTGTGGGCAAAGGCTGTTGGTGTTAATGGCAAGCGTGCAGCTATCATTGATTTTGAAACCACTAATCCAAAAGGTTGGAATGAGGATAAAGGGCCAAAACCTGTTCACAATACTGATATAATCCTATATGAGATGCATCATAGAGATTTCTCGGCTCATGAAAATTCGGGTATTACTAACAAGGGAAAGTTTGTGGCTTTCTTGGAGAACGGAACACTATCTTTGAATGGGGAGAAAACAGGAATAGACCATTTGAAAGAACTAGGTATCACGCATGTGCATATTCTCCTATCTTTTGATTATAATAGTGTGGATGAGACACAATTGCAAAAGAATAAATATAATTGGGGGTATGATCCAATAAACTATAATGTGCCAGATGGCTCTTATTCTACAAACCCAGAAGACCCCGCTACACGAGTAAAGGAGATGAAAGAGATGGTGCAAGCTCTTCACAAGGCTGGGATAGGAGTAGTGATGGATGTAGTATATAACCATACTGGTATTACACAAGGTTCTAACTTTGAATTGACAGCTCCGGGATATTATTACAGACATAGAGAAGATGGTAGTTTCTCAGATGCTTCGGGATGTGGAAATGAAACAGCTTCAGAACGAGAACAAATGAGAAATTTCATTGTAAATTCAGTTAAATATTGGATGAATGAATACCATATAGATGGATTTAGATTTGATCTAATGGCAATTCATGATATAGAGACGATGAATGATGTAGCTAAGGCTGTAAAAGAAATCAATCCAAATGCAATTATATATGGAGAAGGATGGACTGCAGGAGATTCTCCACTTCCAGTGGAGAGGAGAGCTTTGAAAGAAAGTGTTTCAAAGATGCCTCAAATTGCAGTGTTCAGTGATGATATTAGAGACGCTGTTAAAGGTCATTATTCTGATGTGAAAGACCCTGGATTTGCTTCAGGTAAACCCGGAAATGAAGAAACTGTGAAGATAGGTATAGTAGCTTCTACAAATCATCCACAGGTAAATTACAAGAAAGGTAATAATTCTAAATTCGCTTATGCATCGTCACCAGAACAGATAATAAATTATGTGTCATGTCATGATGATCCAACACTCACAGACAAGCTCAGGTTTTCTATGCCTGGAAGTTCCGAAGCAGATCGTATAAAAGTGAATAAATTGGCTCAGACAATAGTCATGACATCTCAAGGGACTCCATTTATTTTTGCCGGGGAGGAAATTTTCCGTAATAAGAAAGGCGTACATAACTCATTTAATTCGCCTGATTCGATCAATGCGATAGATTGGAATCAAAAGAAAGAATATAAAGATGTATTCGACTATTATCGTAATCTTATTGCATTAAGGAAGGCGCATCCCGCATTTAGAATGAACAATGCTCAAGATATTGCAAAACATTTAGTGTTTGACCAGGTAAAAACTCCTAACTTAATTTCATATTCTCTCAAGGATAATGCTAATGGAGACACATGGAAAGAGATTAAGGTTATTTTTAATGGTAGTGGAAATGCGCAGACAGTAAAAATCCCAAGGAATAAATGGAAAATTGTTTGTGAGAAAGGAAAGATCGATGAAGCCGGATTAGGAATGAGTAAAGGGGGTATGATTAATGTTGAACCTTATTCGGCACTGATTATGGTACATGAATAATATGTGAGGGAAAGATTTTAAAAGATGGAGAAGGAAGCCCGTTATACGAGGCTTCCTTTTGTGTTAAATATTAGTTAAATTATTGACTTAGGGAATAATATTAAGAATGAAATATAATATATTTGTGATATTAAAATAATATCATTTTAAAACTTAAAATTATGGAAGATATTGATAAGAAAGAAACTGCCTATAAAGGAATGGTTTTGAATGGGTTCTTTGTCCTATTTTTATTGCTATGCTTATTATGCTTTGGAGGGTATCTAATATACGTGGGAGCAACAAATGATAATGCCCTCTATTTGATTCCTGCTATTGCTATATTTTTAATTGTTGTATTAGGTTTAATAGGGCTATTCCAATTGGAACCTAATGAAGCAAATGTGATGATATTCTTTGGAAAATATGTTGGAACATATTATAAAAATGGGTTCTTTTGGGTTAATCCATTTATATCTAGAAAGAAACTTACTATGAGGGCGCGAAATTTAGATGTTGAGCCTATAAAAGTTAATGATAAAGTGGGAAATCCAGTATTAATTGGACTGGTAATGGTTTGGCGTTTAAAAGACACATATAAAGTTATGTTTGATATTGACTCCCAGGCTATAGCTGCAGGAAATGCCGGAATTAGTGCCAGTAGCAGAATGAACGCCTTTGAGAAGTTTGTAAGAATACAAAGTGATGCTGCTTTAAGAGAAGTAGCTGGACTTTACGCCTACGACAATAATAGCGAAAAAGATCAAGATGGTGATGAATTAACGTTAAGATCAGGCGGTCATGAGATTAATGAGCAATTAGTTTCAAAATTAAATGAACGTCTTGATTTTGCTGGAATAGAGGTGCTTGAAGCACGATTAAATTATCTTACTTATGCTCCGGAAATTGCAGCAGTGATGCTTAGAAGACAACAAGCATCAGCCGTTATCGCAGCAAGAGAGAAAATTGTAGAAGGTGCAGTGTCTATGGTTAAATTGGCATTAGATAAACTTTCAGATGAACAGATAGAGCTCGATGAAGAAAAGAAAGCTGCAATGGTAAGTAATCTTCTCGTGGTGCTTTGTGCGGATGAGTCAGCTCAGCCAGTAATTAATACAGGTACATTGAATCATTAATTAATCTCTTAGATTCGATGAGTGAATAACAATGGACAAAAAGGATACTAAAATAAAAAGTTTCGTTCTGCGTGTAGATTCAGCCACAATGAATGCAATAGAAGCATGGGCAGCAGATGAGTTCCGCTCAACAAATGGACAACTTCAATGGATAATAGCGGAGGCTTTACGTAAAAACGGGCGACTAAAGAAAAAAGAATCCGAAAAATAATTAAAACGCCAGTATTTAATATTAAATACTGGCGTTTTTGAATTTTTTTTGTAAATTAGATTTTACTTTTGTGCAACTTTATAGTCTTATTATAAAAGGGGTAAAATATAAACTGATATACTATGGATCATTCTCTGAATTACTATATAGCAGAGTCAATAAAAAAGAATTGGGAAGAATTAGCAATGACAGACTTTAATGGCGTGTCTTTCCAATATCGTGATGTAGCGAGGAAGATTGCTAAGCTTCATATATTGTTTGAACATAGCGGGGTGAATATAGGAGATAAAATAGCCTTGTGCGGGAAAAATTCCTCACAATTAGCCATCTCTATAATTGCAGGTTTGACTTATGGGGCTGTTCCTGTTCCCATTCTCCATGAATTTAAACCAGATAATATACATCATTTAGTTAATCATAGTGATGCAAAATTATTCTTTGTAGATGAAGCCATCTGGGAAAACCTTGATGCTTCTACAATGAATAATCTTGTGGGTGTAATTAAAATATTGGATTATTCATTGATATTGTCAAAAAGTGAAAAACTCACTGATGCACGTCATACACTTAATGAGCTTTTCGGGAGGAAATATCCAGAACGCTTTACTCAAAAAGATGTTAAATACTATGAGCCAGAGCCAGACGAACTGGCTTTAATAAATTATACTTCAGGCTCAACAGGTTTTTCAAAGGGAGTGATGATTCCGCAGAGGGCTTTGTGGTCGAATGTAAAGTATTGTTTGGATTATCTTCATTATTTGAAGCCACAAGATGGAATGATATGCATGCTTCCTTTAGCCCATATGTTTGGTCTAGTTATAGAGATGCTTCATCCAATTGCTGGTGGTTGCCATATCTATTTCTTGACAAGGACACCATCGCCAAGAGTAATAATGAACGCTTTTGCTACGGTAAAGCCAAAGGTAATCATTTCTGTACCTCTTATTCTTGAAAAGATAATTAAGACAAAAGTGTTCCCATTACTTGACAAGCCAGTGATGAAATTACTTTTGAAAGTCCCATTTGTGGATGACCATCTTTTGAAAAAGATTAAGGATAAACTTACCGAGACGTTCGGAGGAGATCTCAAACAAATTATTATCGGAGGTGCTGCATTGAATAATGAAGTGGCTTCATTCTTGAAACGCATTGATTTCCCATTTACAGTTGGTTATGGAATGACAGAATGTGCTCCATTAATATCTTATGCTCAGTGGGATCAGAATCCTGTGGGGTCATGTGGTAAAATTGTGGAGAGAATGAAAGGTAAAGTGGTTTATAGAAACCATGAGAATAATGCAGGCGAATTGTTTGTTAAAGGCGACAACGTGATGTTGGGTTACTATAAGAATGAAGAGGCCACAAATTCAGTGTTTGAGGATGGATGGTTAAATACTGGCGATTTATGCTCGATTGACGATAATGGATATGTATATTTTCGAGGCCGAAGCAAGACAATGATTTTAGGTCCTTCCGGACAAAATATATATCCGGAGGAAATAGAACAGAAACTGAATAATATGCCTTATGTATGTGAATCTTTAGTTGTGGATGATAATGGCCGTTTGGTGGCATTGATTTATCCAGATTTGGAGAATGGCGCTTCTCAGGGTATGAATTTTGATTCTTTGAGGGATTTGATGAAAGAGAATGTAGCTAATTTGAATAAGGAGTTACCTGGATATTCTCAAATATCAAACATAAAGGTTTATACCGAAGAATTTGAAAAGACACCTAAACGGTCAATAAAAAGATATCTTTATCAGAGATAAAGAGTAGAAATAAAAATTAAAGAGGCAAATGAAAAAAATCATTTGCCTCTTTTGTATGTTTAAGCTGAAATCTTGTGCTTCATTTTTTGTGCTAATAATAATGATGCAGCCCCAAGAATCAAAAATACCACAGTGAGCATCGCAATCCATTCCCACACTCCAGATGCCCCTTGCTTGTTAGGGTCGAGAAAAAAATAGGGATACCAATTATCTGGTATAATCCATTGGCGTGAGAAAATAAAAATCATATAAGCGTAAGGAGGAACTACGCACCACCATAGATATTTAAACCCAAGATTAGAACCAAGTCGATATTTAAAGAAATATATTATAATCATTGAAGGGCATATAAGGTGCATTATCATGCTGTGGTAATTAGTCCAGTACCCATCTTCAAAAGGCGTTTTTAACAGAGTGTTATATACTATTCCTGTAATCATTAACGACATCATTGCACAAAAATCTATTATCTGAAGAGGTTTTGTGAGTTGTCGTCTAAGCAATAGTCTTATCAACTCTATTAGCATAACTATAAAGCAAAAATAATTGCTTAGATTGGTGAAATATAGAGGGAAACGGTCATCATTGAAAAACGACCAAATACATCCGATTGCAGAAATTAAGACGTAAGCACTAGCAAATGTGACTTGTGATTTATTCTTCATTGTTTGATTAAATTTTATACTTATATACAAAGATAATAAATTATAAAACTGATAAATAAAAAATGTTCAAGGAGCTTGATACTGACCTTGAACATTTAATAATTATATAACTAATGAATTTTATTCAAAGATGTGACGTAAACGGCTGAAAATACGTTTCTTTTCAGTTTCGTTCGGTTGCATATTCGGAGAATTTTGAAGCGACTCGATAGCTGAACGCTCAGCTGGAGTAACATTCTCTGGAACATAAACCATAACATTTATAAGCTCATCACCATTGCCGTAATGATCGTGTGATGGAAGTCCTTTGCCTCTTAATCTCAATACTTTTCCTGGTTGAGTGCCTGGCTCGATAGTGACGCGTGCGCGTCCGTCAATAGTAGGAACTTCAACTTTGCCTCCAAATACTGCAGTAGGGAAGTCGAGCATAAGATTGTAAATAACATCGTTTTCATCGCGCTGCAATTCAGGGTCTTTTTCTTCTTCGATTACAACAAGAAGATCCCCAGGAATTCCTCCATGACGAGCTGCATTACCTTTGCCTTGCAAACTTAAAGTCATTCCGTCGTAAACTCCAGCTGGGATGTTGAGAGAAACAACTTCTTCTTTACGCACAACGCCTTCGCCACTGCAAGCCGAGCATTTGTGGTCAATAGTTTTCCCTTCACCACCACAAGCAGAGCATGTGGTTTGAGAATTCATTGCACCAAATATAGTTTGTTGTACTCTATTTTGTACTCCTGTGCCTCCACAAGTAGAGCAGGTACTATATGCCGTGCCATTTTCAGCTCCCGTGCCGTTACAACTTGTACATGGAACTAGACGAGGAATCTTAATTTTCTTTTCTACTCCGTGTGCAATATCTTTAAGCGTTAAGCGCACCTTCACACGAAGGTCAGTTCCTTTATTTTGTCTACGACGTCCACCATGAGCACTTCCACTGCTGAATCCACCACCAAATCCGCCAAAACCGCCGAAAATATCTCCAAAGTGAGAGAAAATATCTTCCATTGACATACCCTGGCCACTGAATCCTCCAGCACCTGCGTTACCCATATTATGACCGAATTGATCATAGCGAGCTCTTTTATCAGGGTTACTAAGAACATCATAAGCCTCGGCAGCCTCTTTGAATTTTTCTTCGGCTTCCTTCTTTTCTGATTCACTCTTGCCTTGTTGACGATCAGGGTGATATTGTATAGCTTTTTTACGATATGCTTTTTTTAATTCGTCGGCTGTAGCGGTTTTTGCTACGCCAAGCACTTCGTAATAGTCTCTTTTTTCCATTGTTTTCTGATTGGATAATTATTATTGTCCCACCACCACTTTGGCATGACGGAGAACCTTGTCGTTGATAGTATAACCTTTTTGAACTGTGTCGATGATTTTACCTTTCATTGATTCGTCATCTGTAGGGAATGTAGTTACAGCCTCGTGATAGTTAGTATCGAAATCTTTACCTGCAGTATCCATTTCCTTCACTCCGTTCTTATCAAGATATTTGGTGAATTTGTTGTGGATAAGATCTACACCCTCTTTAAGTGCTTGAGCGTCATCTGCTGTTTCCATAGCCTGTAATGCACGATCAAAATCGTCGAGGATAGGCAGTATGTCGCGCATGGCATTTTCTGCACCGTTTTTAATAATTTCGGCTTTCTCCTTTAGTGACCTTTTACGGAAATTGTCGAATTCAGCCATCAAGAATAGATATTCTTTCTTCTCTTTATCTAGTTGCTCTTGGAGTTTTTCCACTTTTTCCTCAAGGGAAGTTTCTTCTTTTTCTTCAGCCTTGATTTCTTCTTTTACATTTTCGTCAGAAGATTCTACTTCTGCATTTTTTGCTTCCTGAGCCTCGGGAGTGGGAGATTTCATTTCTTCTTTATTCTTGCTCATATGTTGTTTAAAAGTTTTATTTTTCTTTTTCATTATGAATTATCTTTAATGTTATTATCAAAAAACTTGCCAAACTTTATTCAAAAGTAACTTTGGTGTTGAAAACTCCTATTATTTAACCAACTTTATTACAATACTTCACAAAAATGAAGGAAATACCATAGTAGAGTTGGCATTTTGCTGCTTTAATTCATAACAAATGCGTGGAAAATACGTTCGCTTTACAAAGCGATTACATAACACGAAAGATTTGGAAAATTCTGTTTTGCACTCTCTGCCAATATGACATTATCAAAAATACCAAATATTGAAGAACCAGAACCCGACATTGATGCATAGATGGCTCCTGATTTATATATATTGGTTTTTAAATCCAGAAGTGATGGATGATTTGCAAATACGCTCATTTCAAAATCATTCACCAAATTATCTTTCCATTCAGATAATGGGAGTGATATAATTTGAGAAAGAAGTTTTTTTGATGGTTTGGGTATAACTCTTGAATATGCCTCGGCAGTAGGTACACTAACATCTGGTTTTATTAATAGGATGAATTTGCCTTTAAGATCTACGTCAATAGGATTTAATATTTCGCCTATACCTGTAGCCGTCATTGGAGTGTTATAGATGAAAAATGGGCAATCTGCACCAAGTTTTGAAGCCCTAACTGCCATATCTTCTTTAGATAGACCTATGTTAAAAATATCGTTTAGTGCAATAATTGTAGATGCAGCGTCTGATGAACCTCCGCCTAGACCTGCGCCATCAGGAATATTTTTATGCAGAAATATATTAACGGGAGGAAGATTAAACTCTTTTTCAAAAAGTCTAAAAGTCTTCATAACAAGATTTTTTTCCACAGGACAATTAATTTCACGTCCATAGGTCGTTAATGTGGATTCTTTGCCCGAGGAAGGAACTACTTCTAAAATATCCTGTAATGCAATTGGATAGAAAATGGTTTCAATATTGTGGTAACCATCTGGTCGTCGTTCCACTATGTTTAATCCGAGATTAATTTTTGCATTTGGGAAAAGTATCATTGTTATAAGTAGTTTAATAGAAATGAGAAGAATACTTATTAGATTGCAAAATTAATTAATCTTTTTGGTAAAGTGCCTAGTTATAATATGTAATTAAAATAAGTATGCGCTGAATAAATTAATTATCCAGCGCATATTTTGAATTATATATGACTATAAAATCACTTTCTGGGCAGAAGATCCTTGTCGGAGGATATATATTCCTTTTGGTAGTTCATTTAATGAAATATGGCTTTCTGTAGGTCTTAATTGCAATATTAATCGGCCTTCAATATTATAAACAGAAACTGGCAATATATCCTGTGGGCAAATTACATCTTTTCCGTATATACGGAACTTACCTACTTCTTGTCTGTCAAAGTTGACGCTTTCAATACCAGAGCTTACAATTTCGCTATACATGACAGTGAAATTATCAATATAAATCATTTTAGAAGTATCCCCTTTAGTTTGAGAAATTTTAAAGAGTACAGGGTCTGAATTGTTTATAGGATAAGTGAAAGTCATGTGGCTTTGTGGATCAATAGATATTGGAAGCGAGCTACTTATTTCAATAAGATTTCGCCAGTTAGTACCATTATCTGTAGAATAATAAAGTCTTACTGAAGCAGCTGTGGTAGTAGGGTTCCATATATCAAACTTCACCAGGTCTACTTTTTGAGTTATAGGGGTGAGTGTGGATGCACTTCCTGGATATATAAGACCTAGGGCTTTTGTCCCAGTTCCGGCAGATGTTGAGGAACTAATAATCTTTGCAAGGGAAAGTTTCCAACCAGAGAAAACGCCTTCAATAGATGGAGTCTCATTAGTAGGGGATAATTCCATAGCCTCGTAATCTTCAATAAGAGAATGTGATTCATCCTTTGTAGTTGAGAATGTAATAACTCCGTTATTAGATTCGATATCATGAATTACTAGTTCATTATCAGCTCCAGACCATGATTTAAGTGCTGGATAAGTGTAGTTCGTTATTGAAGTGATTTTGGATAATCCTGGGAAAGGGTCATTTATAGTGGCAGATGCGTTTTTTCTGTTTGGTACATACTTAGATCGTATAAGTTCATAATAATTATGTCTTGGATCAGCATTTACCGTATTGTAATTCCAAGGAGTGGTGCTAGTGCTATCTACACGAAATACAAGCATACCTTTGCCAGGAAGATATTTGTCCCATTTGCCATTTTGATGGTTTTCTATTAGGAAAAATTCCTTGTTGACAGGAGTATTAATTCTGAAACCTGTATTGGAGCTTGTAACGTCCTCAAGAGAATATTTACCAGGGGAAGTAATTAATACTGGATTAGCCCAACCCAATGTATAGCGTTGGAAAAGAGAGTATGAACATGGAGTTCGCGAATTGTTAAGGTAACCTCCAGATGCCATTAACGACCATTCTCCAGGATGCGCGCTAGAGCCATTAGAACCGGCATAATCTGTGTCGTATTCATCCCATAATCCAAGTACATGACTGAATTCATGACAGATAGTTCCAATGCCATCAATATTAAAAGTGCTTTCAGAACCACCAAATTCAGTTGAACATGCATACTCGCCAAGTTTTACATTATCAAGAGTTAAATTATTTATATTTGATGCATGTGGCCAAATATAATTTGAGTTATTACCAGTGACATTTGAACCATGACCTGCATATATGAAATAAATCATATCTACTTTGCCATCATTATTGGTGTCATACTTGCTGAAATCTACATCATTATCGGCAGCCGTGCAAGCTGCTTTAGCTATAGTCTGAAGTATATTGTTATTTGATGCACCTGCTGGGTATGTTTGGCTATATGGAATCTTATAAGGACCAGCGACATCAAAATGTGGATCAAAATTACCCATAGAATTATCAAAGAAATAATCGCGAACACTTCCAGTGTATTCGTAGTTCTGGGTTCCGTCGACAGAGCTAAAGCCAGTGTAGTTGTGCTGATTAAGCATGTTGTTAAAAACATCCTTTATATCGGAACGCGAGAATGATTTATCATTGAATTCAACTAGAATTACTAATCCCTTAAAATGGGATGTGTCATATTTCTTTGGCTTGACAAGTTTACGGTTAGCTACAAAAGATTTTTGCATGCTACGACGGAGTACATTTGCTTTTGCCATTTCATCTGCAGCGTTAAGATTTTGCGGAATATTTTCGAGAAAGTTTGTTTCCAAAGAAGATCTCGCATCCGCATTGTGAGCAGTGAAAGACGATGGTTCTAAACTGCCATTGGATAAAACAGCATAATAATAGAATCCATCGCTATTCTTAACGACAGTGTAGCCATCAATAGTAGTGGTGATATGCGTGAATTCATCACCTTTTAAAGATAAAGTTACGATACTACCATCTGGTTGGGTTATTTGCTGGGGCTTAGGATTAGCTGGGACAGCATAAATTTCACAAAAACTGATTAAAAAAATCAGACATAGAAAAAGGTGTCTCATTTAAAATAAAATTAGGTTATTAAAAAATTCGTCTAGTTAATCTAAAATATCTTTCTCCAAAGATAATTAATTAATTTATTTTGACATTTGTTTGACGTAAATATCTTGTTGAGGAAATGGTATTTCTATACCATTTTCATTAAGAACATTATAAATTTCTTCTTTTACAGTGGATAAAGCACTATATTTTGTGGCAACAGGAATCCATACAGTAATAGATAAATCAACACTGCTTTCACCGAAGTTATCAAATAGAACTGATATTCCTTTTGCTTTTTCGAAGCAATTAAGTGTATTTAATCGCTTAATAATCATGTCGCGGACTTCATTGATTTTTGCTCCATAAGCTACTCCAACACTAATTTTAGCAAGCTCAAAACCATGATTTCTAGTGATATTCTTGAAGTTCTTATTGAAAAGCTGACTATTAAGGAATGCCATTACCGAACCATCAAGAGTCTCTACCATTGTGCATTGATAGTTGATGCTTGTAACTTTGCCACGGACGCCATCACATTCAATCATATCACCAATTTTTACACGTCCAGCCATAAGTGATATTCCATAGAATAGATTTTCTAGCGTATCTTTTAACGCAAAACCGATACCAGTAGATAATCCTGTGAGTATTAGTGTAATCCCAGAACGATTGACTTTCAGAGTGACTAACACTATAAAAATATAGAAGAACCAGCCAACGTACTTTATAAGATTCATACTTAATGTGCCAGTAACTTGGGCATTATTGTTCTTTTTGCGTTTTATTATAATATAAAAATTCTGAATAAGATAAATTAGATATCTAAATATGAACCAAAGTGCAATGACGCATGATAGTTGCATAATTGATAATTCTATGATATTTGGAATCTGTAGGAATTTAAATGTAAATAGAAATACGCACCATTCAGTAAGATCGAAAACAGTAGCAGCCCAATATATTGAACCAATAACGGAGAATGTTCCGAGAACTGGCACTATCATACGTGTTATTGCATCATAGAACCATGTGCGTTGAATATTGGAGGTGGACGGGATATGCTTTTTTTCGTATGCCCAAAGAAGGTCGTATATGCAAGTTATTGATTGAATAGCTGTTAACTGTATTATCCACCATATTAATAGTTGTACTGCCATGAGAGTGTAGCCCATCCATGCCATAATAAGGGCAGCTATCATTGTGGCAAGTGAAAACCATGTGTATATCTTGTCGCTAATCAGGGCATATTTATTATAACGATATAGGACATTGATTTGCCAAAGTGTGCATATAGCAAGGATAGGGGTGAAAACCAGATTCACCATTGTATTAGGCATAAATGTGATGCGGAAAGCAAAGATTACAAAACCAATGACAATAATAGGCACATATGAGCGTGCACATTTCATAACATTATCGCCATTAAGCCTTATTACTAATGATAGAAATATAGCTCCTACAAGCCACGCATATTCAGCTAATAAGCGAGAAGCCATAATAAAGAAATTATGATCGAGTACTCCTAGCGAGAGTATCATCAGCAATATGGCAAATGAGATTACCGTTGACGTGAGAATTATCAGAGTCCGTTTTTTAATAAACTCTGGAGTCTGCCACTTTTTAGGAATAAGCCATTTAATAATAGCAATATTAATTGCTGCCATTATCACCATATAGAAAATTATGAACACAGCAAGCATCCCTATTAGAGGACCCCTCCATTCTGAGTGAGAGTCTCTATTAGGAGCGTATTTCTCAGCAAAATCCCGTTTAGATGTAATCCAATGTCGTCCAATATTTCTAATCAAATTATGATAAGGTTGATCGCCGTTAATAAAAATATTCTCACGAATATTTATATAAGATTTAATGGCGTAATCATTCATTTTTTTCAAGTATTTCGCCACATCTTGATAGGCCTTCTGTGTGGCTTGTATTTTGTTGCGTTGAAGAGTTAAATCACGTTTAATTTCAACAGCATAAGCAATACAATCCAATCTATCAATGCGTTCTTGTGGAGAGTCAAGTATGAATTCAGGCATCGCATACAGAGTCTTAGCCATATTGTTATATCGTGCGATAGAAGAATTGGTGTCATCTACAAATTTCTCAAAAGGGATGCTATTAGTTACAAAGTCATTATATAGATTAGTGGCTTCATTGCATGCATACATAAGATCAAATACATAATCTGCTTTCTGAGAATATAGCATTAGGGCTACTTGATCACCTTTTTTATAAGTGGCAAGCATTTGACTCATAAATATCTTGTTTAGAGTATCAAACATCACCATTTTTTGGAGTTGTTCATCGTGATATTCGTGTAATTCACTTTTAAGCACTGATAATGTTGCTGCTAAATCCTTTTCTTTAAGAACGGCTTCAGCAGGGATTATGGCAAGTAGCCATAATAGGCATAATATGATAACTTTCCTCATAGTATAATCGCTCCTTTCTTTATCGTTTGTTCTGAGATGCTCTGGAGCCAAGTGTTTCACTATTTACAAATTTCAGAAAGACGATGTTCGAGATCTGTACTTGATAATTTTAAATGTATGTTTCCTTTGTATGCAAGAGAAATACCACCTGTTTCCTCAGAAACTACTATAGCTAATGCATCTGTAGCTTGCGCAATACCCAGTGCAGCTCTGTGTCTTAACCCAAGGTATCTAGGAAGGTCAGTATTATGTGAAACAGGCATAATGCATCCAGCACTCATTATCTTGTTGTTGGCAATAATCATAGCACCATCATGTAAAGGGCTGTTCTTGAAAAAGATGTTTTCAATCAGTCGATTGTTGATATTAGCTGCAATTACATCGCCAGTTCGTTCATAATTTTCCAAGGAGATATTTTGTTGTATCACAATAAGTGCTCCAGTTTTTGACTTGGACATACTCATGCATGCATATACCACCGGCACTATCCATTTCTTGGCATTTTCTTCATCATCACTTCGACTAAAAAAATTACTTATGAACCGCCATCGATGGTTGGAGCCTAAATCGACCAAAAAACGCCGTATTTGGTCTTGGAAAAGTATAACTAGAACAAGTAAGCCGATATTGATGAACTTATCCATAATAGTGCCTATAAGACGCATATCAAGGATTTTATACACTACGACCCATAGAACAATAAAAGCAAGAATGCCGACAAAGATGTTCAGAGTTCCTGACTCTCTCATTGTGCGGTATATATAATATAGCAACGTGGCTACTAAAAGGATGTCAATAATATCTTTAATTCCAAAATCCATAACTTCAAGTTTTGATTGTTTTCTAAGAGTTAGTAGTTGCCATATACAGTTTGACTGTTTCTACAGCTTCTTTAACGTCATGAACTCTAAGTATATTAGCTCCTTTAATGAGTGATATAGTATTTAAGACAGTTGTGCCATTTAACGATGTCTCTGGTGTGTTGCCAAGGAGCTTGTAAATCATAGATTTACGAGATATACCTGCAAGAATAGGCAAATTTAATTGTACAAATTCATCAAGATTATTAAGCATAGAATAGTTTTGTTCGACAGTCTTACTGAATCCAAATCCTGGATCAATAATAATATCGTTTACTCCTTTTGCGGCAAGTTTACTGACTTTTTCACCTAAATCTTTAATCACATCGGCCGTTACACAAGAATAATCAGTTAGAGAGTTCATGGTGGAAGGGTTACCCCTCATATGCATAAGTATATAGGGAGTATTTAGCTCCGCTACAGTATCCCACATATCGTTGTCAAGTGTGCCTCCAGATATGTCATTAATTATATTTACACCATATTCTTCTATACATTGACGTGCCACGCTAGCTCTAAAAGTATCAACTGAAACTATAGCATTGGGAACTTCCCTTCGAATGATATCTAAGCCAAGTTTTAGTCGATCCATTTCCTCTTCAGGCGAAATGTCAATGGCATTAGGCCTTGAGGAATAACCTCCTATATCAATTAAATCAGCTCCTTGATCACATATCTCTTTAACACGCCGTGAAATAGCATCTTCATTGTCACATCTACTTCCTGAAAAGAATGAATCCGGGGTAACGTTCAATATTCCCATTACCCAAGGTTTTGATATTTCTTCGAGCTTGTCGTTGAGATTGATATAGAATGGTTTGAAATTATGCACTTGTCGTTTAATATTAAAGTTCAATGCGAATTTAATATTAAATTATTCGAAACCCAAGAAATTATAGAATAAAGTCGAGATAACCTAGTCCATAAAGGAATATCAACACTATGCAAACTGGAGCTATATATCTGATGCAAATAATTATAGGTCGAAGGAGTGTTATTTTCCTTTCTCCAAAATTGGTGAGTTGTTCATGAATGATTCTTTTATCAATATACCATCCTACAAATAGGGCAAATCCTAGTCCACCGAGAGGGAGTAAGATGTTTGATGAAACATATTCAAACATATCGAATATAGTCAAATCAAGGAACTTTACATCTTTAAGAACATTAAATGATAGGGCGCATAGCGAGCCAAAGACAATAGCGATAATTGTGTTTATTGCAGTAGCCTTATTTCTAGTCATTTTATATTCCTCGGTGAAAAAAGTAATTGAAATTTCGCTCATGGAAATTGTTGATGTAATGGATGCGAAGAAAAGCAGTATAAAGAATGCTGCCGACCAGAAATATCCGCCTGGCATCTGTTGGAAAATGTTAGGGAGAATCTCAAAAACAAGTTTTGGCCCAGCTGCCGGCTCCAATCCAAAGGAGAATACAGCAGGAAATATAATAATTCCAGCCATTATTGCTACGAAAGTGTCCAAGATGGCTATTATAGTTGCACTCTTGACAAGCGGTGTTTTGTCTGAAAAATATGATGCATAAGTTAGAAGTCCAGTAAGACCGAGACTCAATGAGAAGAATGCTTGTCCCATTGCACCTACCACCATTTTTGGTGTAACTTTAGAAAAATCTGGATTAAATAAAAATTTGACACCTTCCATTGCATTAGGTAACAGCAATGAATTTATGCAGAAGATTATTAGCAAAATGAATAAAATTGGCATCATAAAATTTGATATCCGTTCTATTCCCTTTTGGATCCCTTTCCTTAAAATGAGATAGTTCATAAGCAGAAACAGGAATGTCCAAAGAAGAGATCTCCATGGACTGCTAGTGAAGGCAATAAACATATCTGAATATTCAGCAACAGTATGTCCACTCATAGAGCCAATTAATGATTGAAATAAATATTCAACAATCCACCCTGCTACTACTGAATAGAAACTTAATATCATTATCGATGCAGAAATGCCCATATATGATAACGCTGTGAATCCTTTACGTTTAGGAGCAAGAATCTGCATAGCACTACGCGCATTTTTATGGGTTGAACGCCCAATGATAAATTCGGCTAACATTACAGGTACGCCTACAAGGAGTACGCAAGCTACATATATTAGAAGGAATGCGCCACCACCGTGCACTCCTGTTTCATAAGGGAATTTCCATATATTACCTAAACCAACCGCTGAGCCAGCCGTGACTGCTATAACGCCCATTTTGGTGGCAAACATTGCTCTTTCTTTCATTGTAGATTTTAAATTCTAATCTTTTATTGATGGTACATCACTAAGAGTATAATCCGATTTCTGATTATTAGACTGCACTTTTGATTTTTTTGAAGCCTTTCGTTGTGGCGTTATTATTGTATCTGTTTTTATAGAGTCGATTTGCGCTCTGAATTCTTTTGCTATTCTAGCGTCTTCTATAGGATTTATGTGCTTGACAGGACGTAGCGCAGTGATAGTTATGATTACACCCATAACTATTGATACTGCGATAAGACCGATCCGCTGACCTTTGGTCATATCCATAGAATCCTTGATATTTTTAAGCATAACGTTTAAGTCCACAAGGACTTATCTATAATTAGTTTAATAAATTAACTATCAATATTATCGCAATCAAAATAGGACATATATATTTAATTGATAGTTTGACGGCAGGAGCTACTTTTGACGGAAACTCGCCATAATTAGTTAATTCATCTTTAATGAAACTCTTGGGTAATATCCATCCTACATAAATACAAATAAAGAAGGCACTTAATGGTAGCATCAAATTAGTGGTGATTGCATCTAGAAAATCAAAAACCGATAGCCCTGCAATCTTCAACCACGGCATTCCTCCCATTGAGAGTGAACAAATAGAACTAGTGATGAAAAGAGGCAAAATTACAATAAGACATGCCTTTACACGCGACATCTTCAGTCTATCCTGTATAAATGCGATGGAAACCTCTGCAATAGATATTGTGGATGTGAGAGCAGCGACACCAAGAAGCAAGAAGAAAAGCACCGACCAGAATTGTCCCATTGACATTTGTGCAAAGACCTCTGGAAGGGTAACAAAAACTAATGTAGTGCCGGAAAGCCCAGTGCTAGCTGTATCAATACCAAAACTTGTTACTGCTGGGAAAATAATAAGTCCCATTAAAAAAGCAACTAATAAATCAAGGAAAGAAACTAGAGTTGCAGTTCTAGCCATTTTAGTGTCCTTGGGATAATATGAAGCATATGTGACCAAGATTCCCATACCAAGGCTCAGAGAAAAGAATGCTTGTCCCATTGCATCGATGACCACTGAAGCATTAATTTTAGAGAAATCAGGTTTTAGGAAGAATTCCAGACCTTTGTCAGCATTTGGAAGAGATAACGATATTATACAGAAAAATATAAGTACTAAGAATAAAAGCGGCATAAGAATATTAGACATCTTTTCGATGCCCTTTTGCACACCCTTAAGCAATATCCCTAGGTTCATAATAATCATTATATACGTCCAAATCAATGGGTTAAAGCTCGATGCAATCATATCTTTCATACGCACCGTAAATTGTCCAGTTTCAAATGTGCTATTAGCAGTATTTATTCCTTCATATAAATTGCCTGTGATTGATTGCCATAAATATTCTATAGTCCAACCTGCCACTACCATATAGAATGCTAGTATAAAATAGGACGCAAGAAGCCCGATGATACCAACGAGCCACCATTTTTTCTTTGGTGTAAGATTTTTGAATACTCCCACTGCATCAGAAGAACCTGCTCTGCCGAGCGAAAATTCTGCAAGCATGACAGGAATTCCAAGAATAAAAATACATATTATGTAAACAAGTAGGAATGCAGCTCCTCCATTGCTTTGGACTTCGCTAGGAAAACGCCACACGTTGCCGAGTCCTACGGCAGAACCAACGGTGGCGGCTACTAATCCAACTTTTGAACCAAAAGTGGTGTTTTTTGACATATTGTTACCTTTTGCCTTAAATGTGTTAATAATTATAAGTAAATAGAGAAATTTTTTGCAAAGTTAGTCAATATTTCTTGAAAAAGATATCATATTATATATATTTTGCATATAATGGAATAATTATTAAATTTGTGAGATTGAAATTGAAGTGTTATGAAGAAATTATTCAAGCTCCTCCCACCAGGAGTTATTTCTGTACTTGCTACAGCATTTGTAATCTACATGTCTCTGGCAAGTAATCCGCTAGACTTGGAAGACATTCCAATGTTTCCTGGCTCAGATAAAATAGCGCATATAATATTGTATTGTGCTTTATCCATGGTGTATATGATTGATTATGCAAATTCAATATATCCTCATCACTTAAAATTTAATAGAGCGTTAGCTTTATGCGCCGCAGCATTTGTTTTTGGAGTGCTAATGGAGGCAGCGCAAGGTTTCATGGATATGGGTCGAACTACAGATATAAATGATGGATTCGCAAATTTGGGAGGAGTAGTGTTAGCTTTTATACTTACTAAATGGGTAGTAATGAAATGGTATCGTAATGTAATGCGTCATAAAAGCCATCATCATCACCATGATACTATGAGCGAGAACGCAGATGAATAATAAATATTAGTGCAGTTTTTTTATAAAAATTACACTTAGAAGCTGGAAATCCTTATCTTTAAACGTTTAATACTTAAAAAATCTATTTTTTTCAGATGAATTCCAAGGCAAAGAAATCATTGAGAATAAGTCTGCGTGTATTATTGATAATATTCGCACTTATTATAGTCTTGCCATTCACACTGTATATTCCTCCAGTTCAGACTCTTGTAAAGAATATAACCATAAGCTATGTAAATAAGTCAACAGGACTTGATATTAGTCTGGATAGAATATTATTAAAATTTCCACTAGATTTAAGCCTTGATAAAGTATTGGTGAAAGATAGTACTCGCGATACTATGGTTTATGCCAACCATATGAGATTAGACGTAAAACTCATTCCACTATTCCATATGGATATAAATGTGAATCATGCTAGCCTTGAAGACGGGATATATAAAATGGTGAGCGAGGATTCTTCAATGGTGCTACGTGGAAAAATAAATAAATTTGATTTAGTAGATTCAAAGATTTCATTAAAGAAAAGTGAGATTAATATTTTTAATGCAATAGTCACGGGGGGTGATGTTAGGATGGCTTATTTCAAGGATAAAGTGAAACCAACACCTCCAGATACGGTTAAATCATCAGGGTGGAAAATCATAGCGAAACACATAAAGTTAGAGAATATACATTACTCTATGCAAATGCTTCCATATATAGATAATTTAAATACGTATATAGGGAAGGCCGAGCTTGCGGATGGAAATATTGATACGCATAATTGTAAGATAAAAGTTAGGTCCTTAAGTCTTGATTCCATTGATGCAAGATATATATATCCAACACCTGAATATCTTGCCCAGCATCCAGTAAAACCAGATACGATAAAGCCTAATCCGTCGGATTCTATACCGTGGACAATTCAAGGAGACAGTATAAGACTTACAAATTCACATGCAATATATGCCATGAAAGGAGCATCTCCTGCGTCTGGTCTAGATATGAATTATATTGAGGCAAGTAGGATTAATATAGCAATAAATGATTTCTTCAATAGGGGAATGGTGATTCGCGTGCCAATTAATTCTATGGAGGCCAAGGAAAGATGCGGAATAGAATTGATTAAGTTGAATGGTACTTTTAGTATGGATAGTACTAGAATGTTAGCACGGGATTTTGATATAAGGACAGTATTGTCAAAAATAAGATTTGACGGAGCTTTAGCAAACGACTTTTTTGAAAGTACCACTTCACCAATGTGGCTAAAGCTTAATGCTGCAATAGGTATAGGGGAGATTGAGAAACTGTACCCTACATTCCGCCCAATGTTGCAGAAAATTCCGCAATATCAGCCATTGAGGACAGAAATTGATATACGTGGAACTTCACGCATTATTAATATAAATCAAGCTACGGCAGAATTACCGAATTATCTTGCTTTAAAAGTTGGAGGACGGGCATTCTATCCGTTAAATGTTAAGAGATTATCTGCTGATATTAATTTTAAGGGAGAGCTTACTAATGCAGATTTTGTGAAGCCGGCTTTGCTTGATACAGCGATGCGGAAGCAAATATCATTGCCACCACTTACAATTGATGGGAAACTACACTATGCCCCAAATGATATTCGAGGGGACCTCTCGATGGCTCTTAAGACTGGTGAAATGGTGTTTAAGGGTAATTGGAATGGAAATAGCAAAACTTATGCTGCTGATCTGAATCTATCTGAGTTCCCAATTCATGCAATAATGCCACTTAGTCAATTTGGTATAATTGATGCTGTGGCTCAGGTAAAAGGAAGAGGATATGATATATATAAACCAACAACAGCAATTGAAGCAGATTTAAAGCTTAATAAATTGTATTATGCGGACCAATTATACAATGATGTTAAAGCCCATGCAAAAATAGAAAACGAGAAAGTTGATGTTTCCATGGAATCGCATAATGATTATTGTGACATGGATTGTAAATTAGCCGCATTGCTCAAGAATAAACATTATGCCGTGGATTTGCAAGCTAATGTAAATTACATTGATTTGCAAGCTTTAAAACTTTCTAAGACAGTTTCAAAGGGACAAGGAAAGATTAGTGGCTATGGAGAGGTAAATTTGAAAGAGCAGTCATATGATATAGTTCTTGATGTAAACGACTTTAACTGGACATTGCCGGATAATTATTATTTTACGCCAAAACTGTCAGCAAATATAATTAGTGACAAGGAATCTATTGAGGCGCATATAGTGGATAATGATTTTAATCTAGATTTCACATCAGAATGTGGAGTTGACTCGTTTATGAAGAAGATGACTAAGAGTCAGAAGATTATGATGAAACAAATTGAGACAAAGTCGCTTAATATTGATACACTTCAACAAAGTCTGCCAAAATTTGCTTGTGATGTAACTGTTGGAAAAAATAATTTACTTCAACAATATTTGACCTCTTCGAAAATAAAATTTGAGGATATAAAGCTTAATATAGTTAATGACTCAACAATTTATATGAAGGGTAAAGCTCAGTCAGTAGAATTTGGAACCACAAAGATTGATACTATAACTATTTATGCCAATGAGAAGATGAAGAAATTGGCGTATAATCTCCATATGGGAAACAAGAAGGGTACAAATGATGAGTTTGCTTCAGTAACAGTGCTTGGAGGAATTGAGGGATCTAAATTAGAGGCACTTTTGGAACAAAAGAATATAAAAGGATTAACTGGCTTTAAGATAGGAGTTAATGCAATTTTATCTGATACAGCAGTGAATTTGAATTTCTTCCCAAAGAATCCAATTATTGGTTATAGAAAGTGGGAGGTTAATGATAGTAATGTGGTCGCATTTAATTATAAGGAACGCCATTTTGACGCTGATTTGGCTTTAAGAAGTGATTCAAGTTATCTGTCTTTAAAGACCATTCATACTAATATGCATGGGCAGGAAGATGTGCTTTTGAATGCGAAAGGAATTCAAATTGAAGAATGGTTAAGATTATCACCATTTGCTCCGCCAATAAGCGGGGTGTTGGGCGCAGATATGAAACTCAAATATGATGGCCGTAATTTCTGGGGCGACGGTGTTACCCATTTGAAGAATTTGAGTTATGATGGTGAGCGAGTGGGAGACTTCGATCTGACAATGAACCTAGAACTTGACCCAGTGAAGAATTGTGTGATATTAAACTCTAACTTGGGCGTAGATGGGCGCTGCTCAATAACAGCTGTGGGCTCACTAAATGACAGCACATCAGAGAATCCATATAATCTTAACGTTGAGGTTAAGAAGTTCCCATTGTCAACGGCTTCTCCTTTCTTGCCGGAGGGAATGGCTCAATTGCAGGGCTATCTAAGTGGAAAGATGGATGTGACTGGTACTCCGAGCAAGCCTAAGATAAATGGATATTTACAATGTGATTCTGCAATGGTTTATATGCCAGTGTTTGGATCAAGACTATATATGCCAGACACAAAGCTCATGGTAGATTCAAGCAAGGTATTATTTGATCATTTTAAGATTGCTGGTTCAAATAAAAAAGCAATCGACATTAATGGTTATGTAAATTTGGCAGAAATTGATAACCCAGTTGTTGATTTAACGGCTAGAGGAAATAATATAGAGTTTGTTAATAGTAAACAAAGCCGTAAGTCAGAAGTGTTTGGTAAAGGATATGCAAATTTAGATGCCACTATAAATGGTAATATCAATAATCTTGATATAAATGCAGATGTAACATTGTTGTCAACGACTAATCTTACTTATGTGATGCAAACCGATGTATCAACAATTTCACCACAAACAAACGGCGATATGGTGAAATTTGTGAATTTTACTGATACTGCGGGATTTGATTCGGATTCTATTGCTAATGCAGTGCGCACTTCAGGAATGAAATTAGATGCGTCATTGACTATACAACAAGGCTCGAGAATGAATGTATTCTTATCTCAAGATGGAAAGGATAGGGTACATATTGAGGGCGATGGGACACTTAACTTCAGTCAAACACCACTAGGAGATATGCGTCTAACAGGTAGATACACTATCAATAGCGGCTATGTGCGTTATACACCACCATTGTTGTCACAAAAACTATTTAACTTTGATGAAGGAAGCTATGTATCTTGGACTGGAGATTTGATGAACCCGATGCTTAATCTGAATGCAATAGAAACACTGAAGGCAAATGTTACTCAAGAAGGCCAGGATTCGCGATTGATTAATTTCTTAATCACGTTGAGTGTTACTAATTCATTGAGTAATATGGCTGTTAATTTTGACTTGAATACAAATGATGATATGACAGTTCAGAATGAATTGCAGTCAATGTCACCATCTCAGAGATCGAGTCAAGCTATAAATTTATTGCTGTATGATACTTATACTGGTCCTGGTACTACAAGCAGTAGTAATCTATCAGGCAATCCATTATTCTCTTTTGTCAATTCACAACTTAACAAATGGGCCGCCAATACTATAAAGGGAATAGATTTGACTCTTGGTATTAATCAATATGATCAGACTAAAGATGGTAATACATCAAAGACGACCAGCTATTCTTATAAGATTTCTAAGTCGTTGTTCAACGATAGATTCAAGATAGTAGTGGGTGGAAGTTATAATCCTGACGGTGATACTGGTGAAGATTTTGCACAAGGATTGCTGAATGATATATCATTTGTCTATATGCTCAATTCGAGCGGAAGTATGTCAGTTAAATTATTCAGACATACAGGTTTTGAAAGTATTCTTGAGGGTGAAATAACTGAAATGGGAGGAGCATTTGTGATGAAGCGGAAACTGTCATCACTTAGAAATATCTTTAATTTTGGACGTAGCAAAAAGCAGAATAAAGAAAGAACCGACAGCATTTATTATCCAACAATAAGGGGCCGTAAGGAAATTGAAGAAGAATGATTTATAAGAAAATACATATAGGATGTTTATTAGCAGTGATGTTCTCATTGTTAGCTTCGTCATGTTCCACAACAAGTAAGCTTGAGAAAGGAGAGATGCTTTATACGGGTGTGAAGAAGTTTGAAGTTGAACCAGTAAAAGGGCAAGAAGTCCCTTCAGACGTAAATACCATTCTTTTTGATGCTATCAACATCAAGCCAAATAATTGTATTTATTCTCCCTACTTAAGAAGTCCTATTCCTATAGGACTTTGGGTTTATAATCATATGGAGCCGGCAGAAAGTGGATTTAAGCATTGGTTCTACGATAAGTTCGTGGAGCAGCCAGTTCTTATAAACAAGGTTAAGCCAAAGTTGAGGGTAGAAATGCTAAAGTCGATCTTGGATAATAACGGATATTTTAGGGGAAACGCGAGATACGAATTAGTTCAGAAGAATCCAACATCGAAAAAGGCTAAGATATCCTATTTTATTGATTTAGGAGACCCCTATATGATAAATAGTATCTCATATATGGGAGGTAAATCGAGATTAGATGCTCTAATTGACTCATTATCAAAAACAGCTACTTATCTAAAAGTTGGGAACAGATATTGTCTTGATTCTCTTAGCGCTGTAAGAACTGATATTGCAAACAAAATAAGGAACAAAGGATATTATTATTTCAGGCCCGAATTTATAGAGTATCTGGCAGATAGTACAATGAAAAAAGGCTCAATAGCATTGAGACTTATGCTTGGAAATGATATTGACAAGAATGCTTTGAAGAAATTTTATACCGGCGATGTAACTACTACCGTATACTCTCCTTCTGGAGGCGGTGTTCCGGATACAATAATTACAGAAAGAGGAAAGGTGATTAAGATGATGCCTGTGCGTGTGCGTGATTCCCTGATTCCATCATGTTTGCGTTTCCGCAAAGGTCGTTCTTTCACGGTTAGAAGCGTTGACCAGACACAATTATATTTGTCAAGATTAGGTATATTTAGTGGAATAGATATAAATATTCCGCCCCTTGATTCGTTACACGGGAGGGATACTGTGAATGTTGATATAAGATGCCGATTAGACAAACCACTGGAGGCTTCTTTTGAGGTACAGGCAACATCAAAGTCAAACAGCTACGTTGGTCCAGGTTTAGTAGCTGGATTAACACATAAAAATTTATTTGGTGGAGGCGAATCTTTAAATACCCAATTGACAGCTTCATATGAATGGCAAACAGGAAAGGGTAGCAGTAATCAGAATTCAGTAGCGTTTAATTCATATGAATTTGGATTGAAGAATACGCTTTCCTTCCCACGTTTATTAGCTCCTAAATTTGTGGATAGAACTAGACGTTATCTAAATTGGACTCGCATATCGTTAACAGGAGATATTCTTAATAGACCTCACTTCTTTAAAATGGTTCAGTTTGGAACTTCTTTTGGGTGGGAGTGGCATGCAAACAAGAATTCTTTGAATACGTTTACTCCGTTTAAACTAACATATACCAAATTACTCACCACTACTGCGGCATTTGATTCTGCTATGGTGGCAAATCCAGCAGTAGCCTTGAGTTTCAAAAATCAATTTATCCCGTTGATGTCTTATTCATATACTTACAATAAGACATTGGACAGAAACAATATGATTACATGGGATTTCACAGTAAGTGAAGCTGGAAATATATTTGCAGGAATATGGGAGTTGGCTGGCACAAAGGGTGAAAAGAAATTATTTGGGACACCTTTCTCACAATTTGTAAAGGCTCAGACTCAATTAGTCTATTCAAGAAGGCTTGGGAGTAATAGTTGGTTAGTTTCCAGAGCATTAATAGGCGCCGCGCACGCATATGGAAATTCAAGTCAAGTACCTTATAGCGAGCAGTTCTATATAGGAGGAGCAAACTCAATCAGGGCCTTTACTGTGCGCTCGCTAGGTCCGGGTAGTTACCATCCTGGAAGCGAAGTTAAGAATGGCTATTATGATCAGACTGGTACTTTCAAGCTTGAGATGAATACAGAATATAGATTCCCTTTGGTGGGATACCTTCATGGAGCGTTCTTTATTGATGCAGGAAATATCTGGTTATTGAAAAATGATGTGGCTAGACCTGGCGGTTTGCTTAAGGGATCTACTTTTTTGAAAGATATAGCTGTGGGAACAGGTGTAGGGCTTAGATTTGATATGGAGATGCTTGTGATACGTGGAGACTTAGGAATTGGGATTCACGCGCCTTATGATACAGGAAAGAGCGGATATTACAACATGACATCGTTTAAAAAAAGTTTAGCATTTCATATAGCTATAGGCTATCCATTCTAAAAAATAAAAGACATAACTGCTTCTGCAATTATGTCTTAATTTTGTACGCTCATGGGGAGTCGAACCCCAATCGAAGGAACCGGAATCCTTTATTCTATCCATTGAACTATGAGCGCGGTTACCATTAAGAATAAAAATAATCTTAACGGATTGGCAAAAGTAATAAAGAATTAGTAGCTTTGCAAATAAGGGTATCACAATTATAAGGCGTGATGCGGCATATAACGATAATAAATTTCTATGGAAGTAAAGATTGAGGAAAGTTGGAAGAATATACTTAAAGATGAGTGGAACAAGGATTATTTTGTGAGGCTTACACAGTTTGTGAAAAGTGAATACTCATCAACGCAAGTATTTCCTGAAGGACATAATATCTTTGCTGCATTTGATGCAACGCCATTTAACGATGTGAAGGTGGTGATTATAGGGCAGGACCCATACCATGATGTAAATCAGGCAAATGGATTATGCTTTTCGGTTCAGGAAGGTGTGCCATTTCCTCCGTCGTTGAATAATATTTTCAAGGAAATTCATGATGATTTAGGAACACCAATCCCAAAGAATGGAGATTTGTCACGTTGGGCTAAACAAGGAGTGCTTTTGCTAAACTCTACTTTGACTGTAAGAGCTCATATGGCAGGTTCTCATCAAAATAAAGGATGGGAGACATTCACGGATGAGGTGATTATGCATTTGGCAAAAGAGAAAGAGAATCTTGTATTTATATTATGGGGTTCTTATGCAATAAAGAAAGGCGCTTTTATCGATAGGAATAAGCATTTGGTGCTTACGTCTCCTCATCCATCACCATTGTCGGCTCATAGGGGATTTTTTGGTAATAAGCATTTTTCCAGAACTAATGAGTATCTTGTGGCTCATGGTAAAACACCTATAGAATGGTAGATTTATGAAGCAATTAGGCATATATATATTGTTTTTGTTAGTGGGTATTTCAGCTGCCTATGCTGATGATACTCGCACGCAAATTTTTGACCCTAATTTCAAGACCCTTCAAGTGAAATTGGAAGGAAATGATTATTTTCCTCCAATAATTGTGCTTGGTAGTGATGACAGGATAAGAATATCCTTCGATGATTTGCAAGAGGACTTGTCCTATTTGCGTTATAGTCTTGTGCATTGTAATGCAGATTGGCAACCATCGGATTTGCTTGAATCGGAATATGTGAATGGATTTAATTATGCCAATATAGAGAATTATAAATTTTCCACCGCTACATTTTGCCACTATGTGCACTATAGCTTTGCAATCCCGAATGAAAATATGCAGATATTAAAATCCGGGAATTATTTGGTGAAAGTTTATCCTGAAAATGAGCCTGAAAATGTGGTTTTGCAAGCTAGATTCTCTGTTAGCGAGAATGCTGTGAGTGTAGGAACATCCGTGTCATCGCGAACTGATATTGACTATAATCAATCGCATCAGCAATTAAAAATTGACGTATCAACTCGAAATTATAAGGTTCAAGATATGTATCGTGACCTAAAGTTGATAGTATCGCAAAATGGGCGTAATGACAATGAGGTGATGATTACATCGCCAATGATGGTGGGAATGAATAAAGCCACCTATGATCATAATAAAGATTTGATTTTCCCTGCAGCTAATGAATTCAGACGAATAGAAACTGTATCCGAGAGGACAATGTCAATGGGAGTCGTTGATATTGAGTTTCATGAGCCTTATTATCATGCTAGGCTTAGGACTGATGAGGTGCGTGCAAACGAGCCATATTCTTATGACCAGACACAGTTAGGGCGATTTACGGTGAGAAGCGCAGATGTGGATGATTCAGACAACCAAGCAGATTATTATGTGACACACTTTACGCTAAATACAGGAGGTAAAATAGAGGGAGGAAATATCTATATTGATGGAGAATTCACAAATCATTTATTTACTCCAGCTAACCTTATGAAATATGATGCTTCAACTGGGTGCTATATAAACGATATGCTCCTGAAGCAAGGAGCATATAATTATCAATATCTTTTTGTGCCCAATGGGAGCACAAAGGGGCTAACAAGTGTGATTGAAGGGGATAAATACCAGACAGTGAATGAATATGTTGTGGAAGTTTACAACAGACAGCCTTCTGAAAGATACGATCGCTTTATTGGATTTGGAATAGTCTATTCCGGTAAATAAATTTATTAACGCATTACTAGGTAAACAGAATACATCACGTACAGAAGAATGAAAATTATTCCTTCTGATCGGTCCACTATCTTTTTACGCATTGTGAACGCAGCAATGAAAGTGAGAACTGAAGCGATAATCAATACAATAAAATCCATCATATTGATATTCGTAATCTGAATTGGTGCAATAGTGGCTGAGAGGCCTAGAATCAATAATAAATTAAAGATATTCGAACCAAGTACATTGCCTAATGCAAGTTGGGCATTACCCTTTGTTGCTGCAATGATACTTGTGATAAGTTCAGGTAGTGATGTGCCTACTGCCACAAGAGTTATTGAGATAACGGATTCACTAACGCCAATTTCACGAGCCAGAGTTATGGCAGAATCAAGAAACAAGTTTCCTCCATATATCAAAGCACCAAGAGAACCCATAACAATAGGAATAAGTACCCATATTGAGCATTTTGATAATGATGAAGTTGCTGTCTCCTCGTATTCTTCTTCCACATCATCTTTTGCTTTGACAGTGTACCACATATATAATGCGAATATTACCATGAGCCCAATGCCATCGAATCTGGATATTTGATTGTTAGCAGTGCTAGAATAAAGAGTGTCAGAACAGATTAAGAGAAGGAGAATCGAAATAAATATATTGAAAGGAATGTCACGCTTTAAGGTCATTCGCTCGATCGAGAATGGAGTGACGATGGCTGTTACACCAAGAATAAGCAATATATTGCAGATGTTAGAACCAACCACATTACCAAGAGATATGTCTCCGAGTCCTTTCACTGCCGCAGTGAGAGACACATAAAGTTCTGGTGCAGATGTACCTATACCGACTATTGTGAGTCCAATTAGGAAATTGGACATCTTAGCGCGTTTTGCAATGGCAACAGAAGAATCAACTAAATAATTAGCCCCGACTAATAGGAGCAAAAGTCCTATAACAAGAATTACGTATGTCATTATTTACAATTTGGAGACAAAGATAATGCAAATCAATACAGAACCCAAAATATGATTCTTATTTTGATTTAGCTAATGGATTATTATAATATTCTCTAAGTTAAAATAACAATGAAGCGGGATGTCTTAACTGTGAAATTCAGTTTAAAAATTAACGCTTTTGATATGCGTTTGTTAAATCATTGTTAAATAACATATTTTTCTTTCGTTAAAATTTGGTGGGATAATTAAAGCCTGTATATTTGTATCGTGTTTTTCATGGTATTAGAT
>MTLE01000179.1_pt1 | contig 72743 bp, 70 predicted proteins | sample 1982461 | NCBI WGS metagenome assembly MTLE01 (sample SAMN05712605, study PRJNA340218) | biofilm metagenome | isolation source: sample SPL anode biofilm adapted to -200 mV | place: USA | collected 2012-02-03 | reverse complement strand
CCCGGGGCGTCCATATATGGTCTGTGGGCTTACGCCATGTCATCACATCATGATTTCTCAATGGCAGTGGGGGTGTTTACCTCATTACAGCAGGCCGCGGTCTGGGCGGATAAGCACTTTCCTGTGTAACTGGCCGACACCTTTAATTTCCATTTTTTGCTCTGATTGATGGCATAATCACACTCATTAGGTGATTAGCGCAGCCCGGTAGCGCATCTGGTTTGGGACCAGAGGGTCAAAGGTTCGAATCCTTTATCACCGACCACATTTAGAAAACCCCGCTTCGGCGGGGTTTTTGCTTTTCGGCGTTTTATTTTTATCTTAGATATCAATGCCGCTTGGCATCGGTACAATTAATTCTGTTGCGCCCACATCTATTTCTGCTTGTAACAACACCGCTAATATTTTCTCGCGAATGAATGTCTGATAATTAAAAAAATACATGATTAAACTGAAAAATTTATGATTCGTAATAATGCCTTGGGTATTTTTATAACAAAGCTGGTGGTCTAAATCGATTCTGGTAATGGCATGGGCCCATTCGCAGATGATTTTGTCCAGATATTGCCGGAATTTGGCTAATTCCTGAATATCAGAAGAGATGATTTGTTCGAGGTTGTCTGGTGTAGGCAGCGACAGCACTGATTCCAGTGCAGTGTAGTTGGCAGGATGGATCGCAAACCGTTTAAGCCATAAGGTATCAACCACAATAAGATGATTCAGCAATCTGATGGCATCATCAACCAGGTCATTCTGACCCTCGATAATATCATCGGCAAATTCATACATTATTGCGTTGTAAATTTTAGCATTCATCCACTCGTTGTAGGTTGCTCGAAGACATATGTGGTTATAACGGTCCAATATGATGCCTTTTTAACAATATCCGTAATGGGATTGAGATCCGTAATGGGATTGAGGCTTAATAACCACGCGCGACTTCCTTATCAGCAGCATATCTGTTGATATTAAATTAATAGCATGGAACACAACATGATTTGCTGATTTAAGTAATGTTTTTATTTGAATCAGATACTGCTCACAGCGTTTTTTTGTTGTCCGCTTCAAGTGCGGACTCAAGAGCTGATTAGCGGATGTGACATAAGTAAGATTACAAATATATTTTATCTTGCCATGTGCGCCATTGGGCTAACAAACGGGACTGGATTTCGTTTTTTACTAACTGTATATTAATACAGTATCTGGTGCTTAATCGAGGTCTCTTCCATGCGCTTAGAAATCATCATTGATAAAAAACACGGCATTGCTCTGGAAACCATAGAAGCCTTAGCAAATGAGTTAAATCGTCAACTGACGGTTAAATTCAGTGATCTCAGTATCCGGGTAGCAACCGGCAGTGCGATGTCGATGTCGATCAGCAAGGCCAGTAAGGAAGATAAAGTCATGATCGAAGAGCTGGTGCAGGATGTTTGGGAAAACAGCGAAAGCTGGATGCCGGCACACTAAACTGGCTGCGGTTGATCCGGTTGCGTATTGAATAACCACTATCTGATGTCAAATTAACCAGTCAGACTGACAAGTGGTATCTTTGATTTCAATTCCCTGCATTTAGTGGCATAATTCAGAAATACGGTGATTAGCGCAGCCCGGTAGCGCATCTGGTTTGGGACCAGAGGGTCAAAGGTTCGAATCCTTTATCACCGACCACATTGGAAAAACCCGCTTCGGCGGGTTTTTTGTTTTTGGCATTCTGCATATTATTCCTTTCCTCATTTTCCTCTGTGTCTATTTCTTTTATCTGTCAGATAATAAAGCGCATGTTAGAACTCAAAAATTGAGAAAACTCATGAATCATCGTTGGATGCTGTTATGGAGCTCTGCGCTGGGTGCCAGTGGTGTTGCCGCGGGTGCCTTTGGCGCGCACAGTCTAAAGAATCAATTACCGGCTTCCGGTTTGGAAGTGTGGGAGATTGCCGTGCGTTACCAACTGCTGCATGCGGTCGTATTATTGATCTTGTTTGTGTTAGCGCAGCAGTGGGTCAGCTGCTTAGTGCCGCGCGCCGCACAATTGATCGTGACGGGCACGTTGTGTTTTAGTGGCAGCCTGTATCTGCTGGCTCTCACCGGAATCAAATGGTTTGGCCCGATCACACCGCTCGGAGGTCTATTTCTGATCGCGGGCTGGCTGACCCTGTTTTATGCTGGTAGCAAAATCAAATCCACAAAGTGAACCTGTTCTGTCATTGAACAGCCCATCGGTTATCGCGGGTTAAACTATACTTCAAGTATTGATGGATAGTGACAGTAATGGAGGGGCGTATGAAATCGCTACAATTGCATCATTACAACAAGGCACTACAAGCGGCGACCGAGTTTTTTGAAGGCGATCAGGAAACAGCTGAACTCTGGCTGAAAGAGCCGGCCAAATCGCTCGGCGGTAAATGTCCGGTTGAGCTGTTGTCGACCGATGAAGGCTTACATACCGTACTCGATGTGATCAGTCGGTTAGAAGACAGTGCATTCCAATAAATTCAGCGATAGTTTGATCTTTCAAGGATTTAAGCGCGGTAGGATGTTGGTAGCCTACCGCGCTTTTATATTTTCTGTTGTAGCTGTTTATCGTGATAACGACTTAACAATAACCAGCTGATCATCGCGCCAAGCAGGGCATAAAACATGTCCGACTGCGTATCCCAGATATAACCTTGTGTACCTAAAAAAGCCTCTGCACTTTCACCGGAAACCAGAGCGACCGCCCATTCCAGCAATTCATACCAGGCACTGAATGCCAGACAAAAACAGACGCAGAAAAAATGCTGCCACGCCCGGCCGCGAATAATCTGTTTTCGGATCACCAGTTCCCGAGCAATCAGCACCGGAACAAAACCTTGCGCGAAATGTCCGAGTTTGTCGTAGTTATTGCGGGTTGCGCCAAACCACTCTTTAAACCAGTCAAATAACGGCACTTCGGCATAGGTGTAATGACCGCCCACCATCAGAATAATACTGTGCAGCAAAATCAAGTTATAGACCAGCGACGTCAGCGGAAAGGTGCGATAGGTTTTGGCTAGCACGATAAAACCTAGCAGTGCCGGAAACACTTCCAGCAGCCAGGTAAACAGATCGTGCGGTTTAATCACCGACCAGACTAATGCGCTGAAGAAAACGAGCAGCCACAGATTTCGCTTCATGTTATTTCTTTTCGCCGGACGGATGATTTTCAGTGTAGTCAGGAATTATTCGAGTGATCAAACAATGCGCGATAGTTGATGCATTACCGCGTTTTTTCAGCAAGGATAGACCCGTAACGGATTTGTTTTCTTATTAGTCTTTGCAGGAGTCAGCCATGGGTGCCATTGGTAATTTGATCTGGTTTGTCTGCGGTGGCGTGTTTATGGGGCTGGGCTGGTGGCTGGCGGGGTTGTTAGCGCTGGTCACGATTGTGGGTATCCCTTGGGCGAAAGCCTGTTTTGTGATCGGACAATTTGCTTTTTTCCCGTTTGGTAAAGAAGCGGTGAATCGCAAAGATTTATATCAGCAGGAAGATATCGGCACGGGCAGCTTAGGGCTGCTCGGTAACATTGTGTGGTTTATCTTTGCAGGCGTTTGGCTGGCCATCGGGCACATCTTTTCTGCCGTCGCCTGTTTCGTCACCATCATTGGTATTCCGTTTGCGTTACAACATCTGAAGCTGGCCGGGATCGCACTGGCACCGATTGGTATGACGATTGTACCCAAGGAAATTGCCGCCGCCGTGCGCAGTGAAACGGCGAAAGAAGAGTTGTATCGGCAGCGTAGACGCTAAGTGCTGCCGGTTATTTGCCTAATTGCGTCACCAGAAAATCAACCAATAACCGGACTTTGGGTGATAGATGCCGATTTTGCGGATACACCACCCAAACACCGTCATCGGGCAGGCGGTGGCTTTCCAATAAGCTGACCAATGAGCCCTGCGCTAGTGCTGCTTGCACGTAATAATCCGGTAGTTGGACGATGCCGAGACCTTTTAACGCCGCATCTTTTAATGCCAGCCCGGAATTACAACTCCACGCTGAACCGACCCGCCAGTTGCGTAATTTGCCGTTTTCCAGAAAACGCCAGTGATCGAGGCTGCCACCCAAACAACGGTGGTTAGCTAAATCGGCGAGAGTTTGCGGTGTGCCATGAGCGGCCAGATAGGCAGGCGATGCGCATAAATATTGTGTGCGGCGCGCCAGTTTCCGACACATCAGACTCGATGAATCGAGCGTGCCAAGCCGGATCGCCAAGTCATAACCTTCCTTTACCAGATCCACTGTTTCATTGGTGAGTTTCAATTCCAGATCGAGTTGTGGGTATTGCAGCAGGAAATCATTGACCAAGGGGGCGAGGAAATATTCCCCATAATAGACCGGAGCAGTAATGCGCAGTTTGCCGGTGGGTTTACCTTCCATTTCCATGACCGCGCGTTCGGCTGCTTGCATATCGTCGAGTATTTTACGCGCATGCTGGTAATAGACTTCGCCGACTTCGGTCAGGCGCAGTTTGCGGGTCGTGCGATAGAGCAATTTGGCACCGAGACGATCTTCCAACTGATTTACCTGACGGCTGATATGCGCCACCGAGACTTCCAGTCGTTTCGCGGCTGCCGTGAAACTTTCTGTTTCGACGACGCAGACAAACTCATTTATGCCATCCCAGATTGTCATTATTACTCTATGGTAAAAATTATTTGTCGTATGCGTTAATTATCAACAGCAATGAGGTGAATACAATGGCATATCGCTGATTTTTAGAGAGGTGGGAATGAAAGAATGCTTACAGCACAACGACCCGTTGTAAATACTTCCCTGTACGCTCGAACGCGGCCTCCATGCCGCGTACGGTCGTCTAAGCTGTAAGCATCCCTTCATCCGCTCCTGTGTTCATCTTTAGATCAATAAAAAGGACATACCATGAATATGATCAAAACCCGCGCCGCCGTTGCCTGGGAAGCCGGTAAACCGCTATCGATTGAAGAAGTTGATCTGATGCCGCCACAAAAAGGCGAAGTGCTGGTGCGTATTGTGGCCACCGGGGTTTGTCATACCGATGCTTATACCCTGTCAGGTGCCGATCCAGAAGGGGTATTCCCGGCAATCTTGGGTCATGAAGGCGCGGGGATTGTCGAAGCAATTGGTGAGGGCGTGACCAGTGTTGCCGTGGGTGATCATGTGATCCCGCTGTATACGCCGGAATGTGGTCAGTGCAAGTTCTGTAAATCGGGCAAAACCAACCTATGTCAGGCCATTCGTGCCACACAAGGTAAGGGCTTGATGCCTGATGGCACGACGCGATTTTTCAAAGATGGCAAGCCGATCTTCCATTACATGGGTACCTCGACATTTGCTGAGCACACAGTGATGCCAGAGATCTCTTTAGCGAAAATCAGTAAAGCGGCGCCGTTGGAAAAAGTCTGTCTGCTGGGCTGTGGTGTTACCACCGGCATGGGGGCGGTGAAAAATACTGCTAAAGTACAACCGGGCGATACCGTGGCGGTGTTTGGTTTAGGCGGTATCGGTCTGTCGGTGATCATTGGTGCCGTCATGGCAAAAGCCAGTCGCATCATCGCGATTGATATCAATGAAGACAAATTTGATATTGCGAAAAAACTCGGTGCGACCGATGTGGTGAACCCGAAAAACTTTGATAAGCCGATTCAGGATGTGATCGTCGAGATGACCGATGGTGGCGTCGATTTCTCATTTGAATGTATCGGTAACGTCAAAGTGATGCGTTCGGCGCTGGAATGCTGTCATAAAGGTTGGGGCGAGTCGGTAATTATCGGCGTTGCAGCGGCCGGTCAGGAGATCTCCACCCGTCCGTTCCAGTTGGTTACAGGCCGTATCTGGAAAGGCAGCGCTTTCGGTGGCGTAAAAGGCCGCTCACAACTGCCAGGTATTGTTGAGCAATATATGAATGGTGAGTTTGAGTTAGATACCTTTATTACCCACACCATGGGGCTGGATGACATCAACCATGCTTTTGATTTGATGCATGAAGGTAAATCGATCCGCACCGTGATCCTGTTTGATAAATAAGGTATTGCCATGAGTGCATTAACCGTTGTGCAGGAACAAAAATGTTTTGGCGGACGACAAATCCGCTATCAACATGCTTCAGCCGTGCTGAATTGTGAGATGCAGTTTTCGGTATTTTTGCCGCCGCAAGCAGCAACCCAAAACGTGCCTGCGCTGTATTGGCTATCGGGCTTAACCTGTAGCGATGAGAACTTTTCTACCAAAGCGGGAGCGCAGCGTGTTGCTGCAGAGTTAGGTATCGCGCTGATCATCCCCGACACCAGCCCACGCGGGGAAGGTGTGCCCGATGATGCGGCTTATGATCTCGGTATTGGTGCTGGCTTTTATGTGAATGCCACGCAAGCGCCGTGGGCCGCGCATTATCAGATGTATGACTATGTGCTGCATGAGTTGCCTGCGCTGGTGGAGGCGGAATTGCCATTATCGGATAAACGCGCGATCAGCGGGCATTCGATGGGCGGGCATGGTGCGCTGGTGCTGGCGTTGCGTAACCCGCAGCGTTTCGTTTCTGTATCCGCATTTGCGCCGATTGCGAATCCGGTCAACTGTCCGTGGGGGCAAAAAGCCTTTACTGCCTATTTGGGGGAAGAGCAAAACGCATGGGCGAACTACGATGCCAGTTTGTTACTCGCGCAATATCGCGGTGATTTACCTCTGCTGGTCGATCAGGGTGACGCGGATAACTTCCTAACCGAACAGTTAAAACCGCAAGCGCTCTATACCGCCGGTATGCTGGCGAAAGCGAATCTGCTGTTACGTATGCAACCGGGTTATGACCACAGCTACTATTTCATCGCCAGTTTTATCGAAGAGCATCTGCGTTTCCATGCGCAATATTTGATGGAATAACGGCATAAAAACACGGCGGGTGAATTGCCCGCCTTGTTTCGTTTCTTCGGTTGGTTAGGCTAGTAACTGTGTGCCTGAGCCAAAAGCGAACAGATCCATTGCCAGCGTACCCAGCGCCACATCTTTATGCAGTCGCAACACCTGTTTGTTATCAGCGGCACCTAACGCCACAAACAGCGGTAACAAATGCTCATCAGTCGGATGTGCCCGACGGGCATGCGGTGCCAGCTTGCGATAATCATTGATGGCTTCCACATCATGTTTTTCAATCTTGTCGATCATCCAGTCACGGAATTGATCCACATACGGATCGCCTGCTTCTGGTGACTCTTCCGGCTGATCCCAATACAGTTCCCCCAGATTATGCGTAAAGCTACCGGACGCCAAAATTAGCACGCCTTCCGCACTCAGACTTTGCAAAAACTGCCCCAGTGCAAATTGCAGTTTCGGTGGCACCGACGGGTTTAACGACAACTGCACCACCGGAATATCTGCCTGCGGGTAGATATAACGTAGTGGCACCCACGCGCCATGATCCAGCCCGCGTTGCTCGTCCAGCTTGGCTTCCAAACCGATATTTTTCAGCATCGCCTGCACTTGTGCCGCCAGCTCAGGTGAACCGGGAGCCGGATATTGCAGGCTATACAGGGCGCGCGGGAAACCACCAAAATCATGGATCGTCTCTGGCGCTTTGCTGCTGCTCAGTGTGGGCTGGTGTGTCAGCCAATGTGCTGAAATCACTAAGATAGCTTTGGGTTTCGGCAACCGTTCACCTACTTTAGTCAGAACTGGGCCGGTGGTGCCGGGTTCCAGCGCCAGCATTGGGGAACCGTGCGAAACAAAGAGGGTCGGTAAGCGAGTCATAAGTTGCTCCTCAGGAAATATTGGGCGTTAGCGAAGTCGGTTTCAAACTTTTTGCTTCAAACTATGTAAACAGCATATTGCTTTCATAATCTGTAAAGAAGATGCTATTCATCAAACTATCTTTGCAGGAATTGCAAACATGGATCGTCTGAAAGCGATTGAGTGTCTGGTCAGTGCCGTTGAGTGCGGCACCTTGTCGAAAGCAGCGGAAAAACTGCAAATATCGGTGGCTGCGGTTTCCCGTGGCGTGTCGGAATTGGAAAGTCATCTTGGTATTCGGTTATTGCAGCGCACTTCGCGCCGGTTAGTGCTGACCGAAGGGGGCAATCATTTTTATCAGCGCGGTAAACAGCTGTTGCTCGATCTGGAAGAAGCGGAAGCTGAAGCAAGCCAAACCACCGCACAACCCACGGGCACCTTGAAGGTGAATGTGCCGGTGACGTTTGGTATTCAGCATCTGGCCCCGCTGTGGCCGGATTTTTTACAGCGTTATCCGGAGCTCCGGCTTGAGCTTTCACTTTCCGATCAAAAAGTGGATGTACTGGAAGCCGGTTATGATCTGGTGGTGCGAATTGCCGCTTTGCCCGATTCCTCACTCATTGCCAGGCGCATTGCCACCACGCATTCGTTGTTGTGCGCGGCACCTTCTTATCTCGCGCGTGTTGGTTTACCCAATCACCCTGACGAGCTCAGTCAGATGCAGGCGATTGGTTACAGTTATGCCCGCCAGCGCGATGAGTGGAATTTTCAGCATATTCATAGTGGTCAAACGGCTCGTGTCACGGTTCCTACACACATGCAGGTTAATAATGGCGATACTATTCGTCTGGCGGCATTAAGCGGCATGGGGGTGATTTTGCAACCCAGTTTTCTGGTCGGCGATGATTTGAAAGCAGGCCGACTGGTGCAGTTGTTACCCGAGTGGCAAGGGCCCACTTATGGCGTCTATGCTTTATATCCAAGCCGGAAACATCTTTCCGCAAAAGTGAGAGTGCTGGTCGATTACCTGCAACACGCATTTGGTACAGCGGCGGAACAAGATCCTTGGTGCTCACTTGCATAATGTGAGTGATAACGATAGAGTAACTTTCATTATGCAAGTTACTCTATAAATCAGAGCAGGGGAATATGCAGCGCAAGAATATTGGTAGTGCTCAATGTCCGATTGCGCGTAGTCTGGCTCAAGTGGGTGAGTGGTGGAGTCTGTTGATCATCCGCGATGCGATGCACGGGCTTTGCCGGTTTGATGAGTTTCAGAAAAGTCTGGATATTGCGCCGAACATGTTAACCCGGCGCTTAAATGCCTTGGTGGAAACGGAGTTGCTGGATAAACACCCTTATTCCACCCGGCCGTTACGCTATGAATATAAACTCACCGCTAAAGGGCGAGAGTTAAGCCCGGTATTACTAACATTACTGACCTGGGGTAATAAATATGCCGCGCCGGAAGGGGAATGTATTCAATTAGCTGACGCCCATACCGGCGTCATTGCCCAACCGGTGCTGGTGGACAAAGTCAGTGGTCGCGAGATCACCGAGCAAGATTTCATGTTGATAGCGGGGCCGGCGGCTTCCGACTCGATGCGGCAGCGTTTGCTGCGTTATCAACATCATAAAATGAAACATGAGCTGTTTGCAGCGAATACCGCGATAGCGGAGGAGAACGAAAAATGAGTATACGTCGGATTGTTGTGACCGGAATGGGCGCTGTAACGCCACTGGGTTGTGGTGTTGAAACCGTATGGCAGCGTTTATTGGCTGGCCGTTCAGGCTTGCGCCGTTTAGCCGACGACGTCGTGGCTGATTTACAGGCCAAAGTAGGCGGTGTCGTGCCTTCATATCTGGAAGATGCAGATGGTGGGTTTAACCCCGATTTGGCGGTGCCGGTGAAAGAGCAGAAAAAAATGGATCGTTTTATTCTGTTTGCACTGGCTGCGGCGAAAGAAGCGCTGGCGCAGGCCGGTTGGGTGGCTGAGACACCAGAAGCCCAAGAACGTACTGCCACGATCATTGCCTCCGGCATTGGTGGGTTTCCTGCCATCGCCGAAGCGGTGCGGATCACCGATACCAAAGGGCCTCGCCGTCTGTCACCCTTCACTATTCCCTCTTTTCTGGTCAACATGGCTGCCGGGCATGTGTCGATCAATCATGGTTTTAAAGGCCCGTTGGGTGCTCCCGTCACCGCGTGCGCGGCTGGCGTGCAAGCGATTGGTGATGCGGCACGCATGATCCGCGCTGGAGAAGCCGATATCGCTGTGTGTGGTGGCGCAGAAGCCTGTATCGATCGCGTCAGTCTGGCTGGTTTTGCTGCGGCCCGTGCGCTGTCGTCGGCATATACCGACAATCCGGAACAAGCGTCCCGCCCATTTGATAGTGGTCGTGATGGTTTTGTGATGGGTGAAGGCGCCGGTATTCTGGTCATTGAAGAGCTGGAACATGCACTGGCTCGTGGTGCCACACCGATTGTAGAACTGGTTGGTTATGGCACCACTGCCGATGCCTATCACATGACTGCGGGTCCGGAAGATGGTGATGGTGCAAAACGCGCCATGCAGGCCGCGATCCGTCAGGCGGGAATCCATGCCAGCGAGATCCAGCATCTGAATGCTCATGCCACCTCCACGCCAGTGGGTGATAAAGGTGAACTGGCTGCAATTAAAGCAGTCTTTGGCACTGAAAACAGCATTGCCGTTACCTCAACTAAATCGGCAACAGGTCATCTGTTAGGGGCTGCGGGCGGTATCGAAGCCATTTTTACCGCGCTGGCACTCCGCGATCAAATCGCACCTGCAACCCGCAATTTTGAACAACCTGACCCATTTGCTGAAGGTGTTGACGTCGTGCATGGGGCTGCGCGCTCCATGCCAATTGAATACGCTATTTCTAACGGCTTTGGTTTTGGTGGCGTAAATGCCAGCGTTTTGTTTAAGCGTTGGTTAACAAATTGATATTATTATAGCGAATTACTGTCAAAAATCGTGGGTCATGCCAGTTGACCCACAAAAGGACAACAAATGAAGATTGCGGTTGCCGGGACCGGTTATGTCGGTTTATCCAATGCCATTTTGATGGCGCAGCACCACGAAGTCGTGGCGTTGGATGTAGTAGCGGAAAAAGTTCGTCAATTAAATGATCGTGTTTCACCGATTGCCGATCATGAAATTGAAGATTATCTGAAAAATAAGAAACTGAATTTACGTGCTACGTTGGATAAGTATGATGCTTATCAAGGTGCTCAGTTTGTTATTATTGCAACGCCGACGGACTATGATCTGGAAACTAACTATTTTAATACCGCCTCTGTGGAAGCTGTGATCGGCGATGTTCTGGCGATTAATCCGCAGGCGGTGATGGTCATTAAATCGACGGTACCGGTTGGTTTTACCCAGCGAGTCAGAGCAAAATTTGGTTGTGACAATATTCTGTTCTCACCTGAGTTTTTGCGTGAAGGCCGCGCACTTTACGATAACCTTCATCCTTCCCGGATTGTAGTAGGTGAGCGTTCTGAACGTGCAGAGCAGTTTGCCGAATTATTGTTGGAAGGGGCGATTAAGCCGGATATCCCGGTTTTATTCACTGATGCCACTGAAGCAGAAGCAATCAAACTTTTTGCTAATACTTATCTCGCAATGCGTGTCGCGTATTTTAATGAGCTGGATACTTATGCACAGAGTTTAGGCTTAGATAGCAAACAAATCATCGATGGGGTTGGCTTAGATCCGCGTATCGGTTCACATTACAATAACCCTTCTTTTGGTTATGGTGGTTATTGTTTACCGAAAGATACGAAACAACTACTGGCTAACTATAATCAGGTGCCCAATACCCTGATCCGTGCCATTGTTGATTCAAACACTACGCGGAAAGATTTTATTGCTGATTCCATCATCAAACGTAAACCTAAAGTCGTTGGTGTTTACCGTTTGATCATGAAAGCTGGCTCGGATAATTTCCGAGCCTCAGCGATCCAAGGGGTGATGAAGCGCATCAAAGCCAAAGGCATTGAAGTGGTGGTGTTTGAACCAGTACTTAAAGAGAGTGAATTCTTTAAGTCGCGTGTTATCCGCGATTTGAATGAATTTAAGAGCATTTCCGATGTGATCATTTCGAATCGGATGCTGCCGGAATTAAGCGATGTTACCGATAAGGTTTTTACCCGCGATTTGTTTGGTAAAGATTAAGCAAAATGTTGAAACGAAAAAGAGCAGCAAAAGCTGCTCTTTTTATTGGTCATATCATTTGTCGAAGTCAGTAGCGACAAAATCTGCGCGTTAGATATCTAGGAACAAACTTCAGCACTAAGCTTAGCCTCTGTTAAAGCAAAAATATCCGCAGCTGGCATAGGCCGGTAATAGTAAAACCCTTGGATCTCTTCTACGCCTAACGCTTTGATTTTTAGCATCTGTTCGTGTGTTTCTACACCTTCTGCCACCATCGCCAGCTTTAGATCTTTGGCCATGTTCACGATGGCGCGCACCAGCACTTCGCCTTGCTGACCGTCCATCAGACGCAGCACAAAACTGCGATCCAGTTTCACGATATCTAACGGATATTGGCAAAGTGTATTCAACGCCGAATAACCGGTACCAAAATCATCCAGAGCCAGGCCTACGCCCAGTTGCTTGATCTGCTCCATTCGTTTAACTGATTCGTTCGGACGTTCAATCAGCATACTTTCGGTGATTTCTATGACCAGATGTTGGGGGGGCAGCCTGCTTTCTTGCAATGTAGTACGTAGGTTCTCCAATAACGTCGAGCTGGAGAAGTGATGAGCCGAAAAGTTAACATGAACTGATAGTTGAGGCTGTTGTTGCTCTTTACGTATTTCATTAAAGCGTTGAATAAACTGGCAAGATTGTGTCAGCACTTGTTCGCCAAGCTCGACAATCAGGTTGCTTTCTTCTGCCATCGGGATAAATCGGGCTGGTGAAATAGCACCTAACTCTGCATGCTGCCAGCGGGCTAAGGCTTCAAAACCCACGATTTCACCGGTGATACAAGAGACAATCGGTTGGAACACGGGTTTGATCTGCTGGTTACGGATCGCGGAAGGCAAGTCTCGCTGAATAGCGAGCGTTTCTATCGCTTCCTGATACATGCGGTGGCTGAAAACCTGAATGCGCTTATTCTGCTTTTTAGCGCGACCCATCGCAAAGTCAGCACAGCGCAGTACATCTTCAACAGAGCTATATTCCTTCCCGCCAATGATCACACTGATGGTGGTGGAGACTTCCAGCGACACGCTGTCAATGATCAGTGGTTGCAACAGCAAGCGTTGGATCTCATGGCCTAAGCGCACAGGCTGATAGCTATTTGAGATCTCCGGAATAAAGACAATAAACTCATCGCCAGCAATGCGTGCCAAGGTCAGCGTTTCACATTGCATGCTAAGACGTAAAGCGACCGTTCTGATAACGCCATCGCCTACATCGTGCCCGAACGTATCATTGATCGCGCGGAAACGATCCAAGTTGATATACAACAGAGCAAAACGCCCACCTTCCGGCAGTTGTTCCAGCACGGGCTGCATACGTTGGATCAAGGCGTAACGGTTAAATAATCCGGTCAATGAGTCATTAAACACCAGGCGGCGGATCTTATTTTCATGCAAACGGCGTTCGGAAATATCATTCATACAAACTAGCAGCGCTTGCTGGCCATGATGATCTATCGGGGTGATATCCAGCTCGCAAGGTACCAACCAGCCCAGATGACCAACGATATCCCACTCGAAGCTATATTCGCCCTCATTAACTTGCTGATAAAATAGATCACTGCCGGATGTGTGTTTGCCGGAAACATGCAACAGATTATCCATATGGCGGCCAATCAACTCACCGATACCGTCATAGCCCAGCATACTGGCAACGGCCAGATTCGCGCTTAATACCCGCTTGTCATAAGCGATCAGCATGGGTTGATTGGCATTTTCATAAATGGCCGAAAATTTATTTTCGACCTCTTCAAGTGCATCATGGGCGGCATTTTTGGTGGTCAGTAATTTATTCACTACCTGACTGACCATTGAAATTTCATCTTTACCATCATCGGTACGCAGCAGTTCGGTGAAGTCGTCTTGTGCTAAACGTTTCAGGCCATCTTCTAATGTATGTAAACGTTCACCCAGACTGCGTCGCAACTCCTGGAAAAAGAGCAAGCTGATCAGCACGCCACACAGCAGGCAGGAAAATGCCAGCAGATATAATGCACTTTTACCACTTTGATAATATTCTCTGGGGGCAGTGATCTGAATGATTGCGGCGGGCTGTTGGTTGATATCCGGCAGAATACTGAACACCGAGATCTGTGTGTCAGAGAGTTGATTGGCATAGTTCATATTTTGTATGAACAATGCGTCATGAATTTTTTGCGGTAAGGTTGCCGGCGTGATGTTGATCAGCCGGGTATCATTAACCAGCACCGTTTTATAGCGTTCCGGAAAAAACAGATGAATACGTTTTGCCCAAATCATCCAGCCACCGACATTCGAGCTCATATTACTCTGTGTGATCGGTGTTAAGGCCACCAGCATCGGATCACCCCAGAGCGATATGATGCCTGCAACGGGTTTCAATTCCGGATTCGGCGTATGCAGTAATACGTTCAGTTGCCGTCCAATGCCCCTGGCGGATAACAATTCTTTTAACAACACGGAACTCACCGGAGATGTGCTGTGTTGTTCGGCACTGAAATGCGCACCATCCACATACTCACCGGTACGCGATAAAAACACCATTAAATCAACATCATTGATTTTAAGCGAATCTGCATTCAGATTGCGTTCGCGATAGCTGGCATCACCTTGCGTGGTTAGCTGATAAGTTTCATCCCAGAAAGCCCAATCGCCGGTCCGGCGCGCCATATCATTGAGTTTGATCTGAATGACCTGTTGCGCTTGCCGATTAGTCTCTATGGTTGCGTGCAGTTCTAACGCATTAATTTCACGCAAGAAAAAGAACCAGGTTAGCGAAATGCTCAGACTGATAATGAGTAAGAGACCACAGCCAAACAGCAATGCCGTTCGGGTAGAAAGCTTGATATTTTTTATCGCGAGCAACCTGGGAGACTCCATTCGGATGATTAACATACCGCTGAACAGTCACACAAAACATTGCCATTTGACTCTAGGTGCGAATGTGAGAGTCTGAATATACAAATTAACGTTATATAACAAATTAATTTTGTATATAGGGATAGATGGCAACTCCGCTATCGTGATCAACATGATGTGTTGATGGTAGACCGGAAGCTTTGCGTCCTGACCTTTCGGTACAGTTTGCCTTTTACATTTATTTAATCTGAATCAAGTGTAACAGTCCTGGCGTTATTCGCCAATCCTATGATAGGACCAAAATGAAACTGACACAGGGTTAATTAAATTTTTATGAATAAGATCAGGTTTTTATACCCAGTCTCTGCGCCAGCCGATTGAGGTTAGCCCGATCCACCTTGAGCTGCCGGGCGGTTGCTGACCAGTTGCCAGCATGGGCATCCAGCACTTGCTGGATCAGTCGATGCTGATACTCATCCACCGCATCCCGCAAGCCTGGCTGAGCATCAACGGCTTCCGTGATGTCAGCTCGGTCACTCTCTGTCTTTTCAGCTCGCTGATCCGGAATAGACAGATCCAGATGTTCTGCCAAAATCAGCGGACGACCCTCTTTATGCCGGGTGGCTTTCAGACTGGCGCGCATCAGCATATGTTCCAGTTCACGCACATTACCGGGCCAGTCATATGCATGCATGGCCTGTAATGCTTGCGGATGCAGACCGATCTGGCGTAAACCGAGACGGCTTCTGGCCTGATCGAGAAAATAACTGCTTAAGGTATCCAGATCGGTTTTGTGAGCCCGCAGTGGCGGCACGGCGATCGGATACACTTTAAGACGATGATACAGGTCGCTGCGGAAACGTCCTTCGGCGACTTCCTGCTCCAGATCCCGATTCGTTGCGGCAATCAGACGCACATTGACGCGCAATAACTTATCCGCACCGACACGTTGAATTTCGCCTTGCTGTAGTGCGCGTAGTAATTTGGCCTGTAAACTGAGTGGTAATTCACCGATCTCATCCAGAAACAGTGTGCCGCCATCCGCCAGTTCAAATTTTCCTGCCCGATGGCTGACTGCGCCGGTAAAGGCACCTTTGACATGACCAAATAATTCACTCTCCGCGATCTGTTCCGGTAGTGCCGCACAGTTAACATGCACTAACGCCTGTTCGCTACGGCGGGAATGTGCGTGCAGTGTGCGGGCCACCAATTCTTTACCAGTGCCCGTTTCACCCGTGATCAGCACCGCTAAATCGGTGTTAGCAACGATATCAATCTCTTCGCATAGCTTACGCATCTGCGGGCTGTTACCAATCAGTTCACCTTCGCGACGACGGGCATCACGCACCAGCTCTTGCGCCAGTTCTTGTTGTTGCGCCCGGCTGTGTTCCAGTGCACGAAGCAGGGCGACATTACGTAAGGTGGCGGCAGCCAGTGCGGCAAATGCAGCTACAGTCATATCATCGACATCGTCAAAGCGGCCCGGCGCCAAGGCATCGAGCGTTAATACTCCGACCAGTTGCCGATCAACATATAAGCTGCAACCCATACAGGAATGCACATCGGCTGTACGTTCGCGATCAATCGCCAGCCAGCCGTCAAAAGGATCGGGTAATTCGGCATCAGCCGGAAAGCGTACCGGCTCCCGTTCCTGCAGGATCGCCTGTAAACGAGGATGCTCGGCAGGTAAAAAGCGTTGACCAATCAACTCAGGTGCCAACCCCATTGCCGCGACGGGTACCAGTTCTCCTTCATGTAATTGCATCAGGGATACGGCATCGCAGGGCAATACGTCACAGATGGCCTGTACCAGACGTTGAAACTGCAATTCGCCTGGCATGGAAGTGGAAAGTCCGACAGCGATTTGTAACCAGGCATGATCAAGAGTTGGCAATGACATTAGTTATACTCAAAATGCATCATTAAAGCGGCGGATAGAAATACCCTGTTTTTATCATTTATTCCACCGCAATTTGTTCGCCCATAAACCGTGGCTGACGTTCCCAGATATAGACATCAAACAGACACCACAGACGGGCAAATATTTCTCTGATCCGGGTTTTAAAACCGGTATAGGCATCGACATCTTTGGCGTTGAATCCAACCACGTCGAGAGAATAGTGATGAGCGAGAAAAATAGCCCGTTCATTTTGGAAACGTTGTGACACCACCGTAAATCGTGTCTGACCAAACACGCCGTGTGCCCGTAAGATCGAGTCGAGTGTTCGGAAACCGGCGTAGTCGCTGTAGATCGCCCGGGAAGGAATGCCGCGTTTTAACAGCTCACGGCGCATTTCACGCGGTTCGTTATAACTCATAGTGGCATTATCGCCCGACACGATCACCTGATTGATTTTGCCACTAAAATAGAGTGCCACCGTGGCATCGATCCGGTTTTGAAAATATTGGTTCAGACCGCCGCCGGTCAGATATTTTGACGTGCCTAACACCACTGCCACCCGATTATAGGGAACTCTTTCCAGGTCATCGTAGGTATAGACGCGCTGCTGGCTGATCACCTGATTGGCGAGCCATAACAACAGAAACAATGTCACTGATAAAAAGAGCGCCCCCCGCCGCAAGATCTTACATACTTGCGGAGTAAAGAACGTCGTGACAGCATGAAGAATACGAGTCAGCAAAACGAAGACATTCCTGCACGTCAGAAGAGAGAACGTCATTATGATACTGGATCGAGACGGTAAACACACGAGATGGGAATACAGTCAGTGTTCATTTGAAAACACTGACCATATCTATACCCAAAGTACGAATATATTATTTTACTTCTTTGCCCTGCGCCTGCAGATCGGCATGATAGGACGAGCGCACAAACGGACCACACGCGGCATGCGTGAAACCCAGATCCAATGCGATCTCTTTCAGCTCATCAAATTCATGTGGCGGCACATAACGCTTCACCGGCAGGTGATGACGGCTTGGCTGTAAATACTGCCCCAGTGTCAGCATGGTGACACCGTGTGCACGCAAATCTTTTAATACCTGTACGATCTCTTCGTTTGTTTCACCCAAACCCATCATCAGGCCGGATTTAGTCGGCAGATCTGGGTGCAGCTCTTTCATCTTCTGCAGCAGTTTCAGTGACCAGGCATAATCGGCACCCGGACGCGCCATGCTGTACAGACGTGGTGCGGTTTCCAGATTGTGATTAAAGACATCCGGTGGTGTTTCACGGAACACATCTAACGCTTTATCCATACGACCACGGAAGTCAGGCGTCAGCGTCTCAATGCGGGTATTCGGCGAGGCGTTACGGATCTCCCGAATACAATCAGCGAAATGTTGTGCGCCACCATCACGCAGATCGTCACGATCTACAGACGTAATCACCACATATTTCAGTGCCATTTCGCGAATGGTATTCGCCAGTTTAGCCGGTTCATCAACGTCAGGGGCCAGCGGTTTACCGTGGGCTACATCGCAGAACGGGCAACGACGGGTACAAATCGCACCTAAGATCATGAAGGTCGCGGTGCCGTGATTAAAACATTCTGACAGATTCGGGCAGGAAGCTTCTTCACATACCGAATGCAGATTATTTTTCCGCATGATGTTTTTGACATGCTGAATTTTTTCATCGGTCTTTGGTAGGCGGATGCGCATCCAGTCTGGTTTTTTCAGCTGTTCGCCTTCCTGTTCCGGTAAGAATTTTACCGGGATCAACGCCATTTTATCGGCATCACGCAATTGCACACCGGGCTGAACAGTTATTGGTTTAGTCATGAGTTTCCTCGCAAGCGGGGGCAGGTACGATCGCATCGCCATCTTGCCACTGAGTGATCCCTATTTGCCGGGTAAAGATGTGCAGCAAACCCTCTGCTGCTTCGGCCACGCTAGCGGGGCCCCCCAGACTACTGCACTGCGTCATAGCCAGACCGGCATAGCCGCACGGGTTAATGTGCTGAAATGGCGTTAAATCCATCGCCACGTTAAGAGCCAGACCGTGAAAAGAACGACCATGGCGAATGCGTAAACCTAAAGAGGCTATCTTGGCATTATCGACATACACTCCCGGCGCATCGCTGCGGGCGAGAGCGTTAATACCATAATTAGCTAACAAGCGGATCACTGATTGTTCGAGTGCCGTTACCAATTCACGCACACCAAGGCCAAGACGACGCACATCCAATAGGGGATAGAACACCAATTGACCGGGGCCGTGGTAGGTGACTTGGCCACCACGATCACTTTGTACGATCGGGATCGATGTGGTGTGCAGCAGATGTTCGGGTTTACCTGCCTGACCCTGGGTATAGACTGGCGGATGTTCAACCAACCAGATCTCATCAGCGGTCTCAGGTGTCCGTTGATTGGTGAAGGTCTGCATGGCATGCCAGATTGTTTCGTAGGGTTGTACGCCTAACCGCCGGACAATCAGAGATGAATGCTGCAAAATTGTTTCCGCGTTGTTGCAATTTTGCTTAATTATAATGAGGTCGCTGGCAAATACCAGCGACTTATACCCTTCGGACTTGAAGTTGGGTCTATAGTATGTGTGCTTACAGAACGACGCGAACCAGTTCAATCTGCCCTAAGGCGGAGTACATGGCTTCCAGGTGCTCTTTATTTTGTGCCGTGACCGTTACGGTGACAGAAAGGTAGTTACCTTTGCTGCTGGGTTTGGTCGTTGGGGTGTAATCACCCGGCGCATGTTGTTGCAATACTGCTACCACTTGCTCGACCAGCGCATCGTCTGCCACACCCAAGACCTTAAACGGGAACAGGCAGGGGAAATCCAGCAGTTCGTCGAATTTTGTATTCAGGCCCATATTCCTATACCTCAAGCTTATGAGTTAAAACGAGGAAGGCCCGTTAAACGGGCCTTCAGGGATATTTTCTTATCTACCTATCAGCCAAATAATTGCTGGAACAGCAGTACCAGATAATCCCACAGGCGACTGAAAATACCACCCTCTTCCACGGTATCCAGCGCGACTAACGGATACTGTGCCACATCTTTACCATCAATGCGCAGGAAAATAGTGCCTACAGTTTCGCCTTGCTTGATTGGCGCATGCAGTTCACGATTCAGCTGGAAATCGGCTTTCAGTTTGGTGGCGGCACCACGTGGTGCTAACAGATTGATATCACGATCGGTACCCAAACGGATTTCACTTTTTTCGCCCATCCAGATGCGTTGAGTTGCCAGTTCCGCACCTTGTTTGTACGGTTGCATGTTCTGGTAGAAACGGAAACCGTAAGTCAGCAGTTTTTTGCTTTCTTCCGCCCGTTGCTGTTCGCTGTTTGAGCCGATGATGACGGAAATCAGGCGCATGCCTTCCGGGCCAGTGGCAGAAGCAACTAAGTTGTAGCCCACTTCACTGACGTGACCGGTTTTGATGCCATCAACCACCAGTGTTTTATCCCACAGCAAACGGTTACGGTTGTGCTGTGTGATGCCATTGAAGGTGAAATCTTTTTGGGCGTAGATCGCGTATTCGTTTGGCAGATCACGGATCAGCGCCTGACCCAGTCGTGCCATATCGTGCGCAGTGGAATAGTGATCCACGTTATACAAGCCATGAGCATTAACAAAATGAGTATCATTCATGCCCAATTTGGCAGCCCATTGATTCATCAGGCTGGCAAATGAGTCTTCTGAGCCGGCAATGTGTTCTGCCATGGCGATACAAGCATCGTTACCTGATTGGATGATGATACCTTTATTCAGGTTATCCACGCTGACCTGTTTACCCACTTCGATAAACATCTTAGAGGAGTCATCGTAGTTTTTCGCCCAGGCATTCTGACTGATGGTAACCATATCAGTTGGTTTGATACGACCAGCTTTCAGTTCCTGACCAATGACATACGAGGTCATCATTTTGGTCAGACTTGCTGGTGGTAAACGCTCTTCGGTATTTTCGCCGATCAGGATCTGACCACTGTTGTAGTCCATCAACAAATGCGCTTTTGCGGAAATTTGTGGTGGGCTTGGTAATGCCACCGGTGCAGGCGCTGGCATCGGCTTTGGATCTAGCGTCGGCTTCGGATCTGGCATTGGGGTTGGGGTTGGAGTAGGGGTTGCAGTTTCTGCAAAGGTGGCAGCACTGATACTGAATGCGGCTGTCAGCAGAACAATTTTCGCCAGTTTCAACGTCATGATCCTTATCTATCCGGGGGTTGCCTGCTCAGTGTGAGCGGGCATAGCCAGTTTGAAATCGGCGCTCACTATAACAAAACACAACCGGAGGGGGCAGTCAAAACTGTGCGTTAAAGATTAAAAAGGCGATTTTTTGTTCGCAGGTGTTAGTTACGGGAGGAAAGTAACAGTGGTGAACTGGCGTTGATCAGTTCCACTTTTACTCTTACCACGCCGTGTTCGACAATACCTAAACGTGCCGCAGCACCGTAAGAGAGATCCAGCATCCGGTTATCAATAAAGGGCCCGCGATCATTGACTCTGACCACCAGTGTGCGGCCATTTTCCAGATTAGTGACGTGGATGTAACTTGGCAGCGGCAGGCTCTGGTGGGCGGCAGAAATGGCATATTGATCGTACACTTCGCCATTGGCGGTCAAACGACCATGAAAGCCGGGGCCATACCAGGAAGCCAACCCTTCCGCAGTGTACTCTTTGATATCTTTCCAGATCGGGTAATACTTGCCATCAATCTGATAACCATCATTGCCTTTGAAACTAGGCGGCTCATAGACGGGGGATAATAAACCGGCTTTGCGTCGCTGACGTGGTGTCATGCGTGCGTATTCATCGTCGCTGATGATCGGGCCGGCATACACCTTAAATTGAAATCCGGAACTGCGGTTCAGGTCTTCAGTATGCACAGTGGTGGTGGTCGGGCGAATACGATAACTCACTATTTCCTGCGAGGTACAGGCCGAAAAAAGCAGTGCTAATGACACTACCCGGCTGTAACGATAGAAAGTCGATAGATTCCTTAAAACCTGCATGTGCGTCCCTGTTTAGTTAGCCGTATTCGGTCAGTTGAGAAAGAAGGCGCCGCCGAAACCGGATCCCTTTAACTTAGATAATAGTCGTTCTGCCTGGGGTTTCTCCAGTGGCCCCAGATGTAGTTTATACATCTGGTTCATCGCAACTACGCGTGATTCCACGCCGAAACGACGCTGTACGTCACTGGCTACCTGTTTGGCTTTGCGTACATCATTGGTGGCTAACAACTGAATGGTGCGCGATTCGTGTTGTGCGATCAGTTGCTTGGCATTTGCAGGGCGTGGCGGCTGGATCAACTCAACCTGCACCTTGGCGGTGCCGGCACCCACGATCCCTAACCGAGATGCAGCGCCATGCGAGAGATCGAGAATTCTATCGCCATGGAACGGCCCGCGATCATTGACACGGACAATCAGCCTGCGGCCATTGTCGAGATTGGTGACACGCAGATAACTGGGTAACGGTAAATTTTTGTGGGCCGCAGATATATCTTCCTGATTATACAACTCACCATTGGAAGTGTATTTACCGTGGAAACCAGGGCCATACCAGGATGCAGTACCTTGAGTGGAATAGTGATCGATGCCATTCCACACCTTATATGGCTGACCATACACTTCATAATCTTTATTGCCGATCCGGCTGGGTGGTTCAAACCGGGGCACCGCACCATTGACATCAATAAGCGGTTTATTCAGGCGTACTACCGGCGGTGCCGGATCAGGTTGCTGACTGCTACAGGCAGCCAGCAGCAATAACGGTAAAAAGCAGCAAAAAAACGAATACGGTTTAATGACCATAATATTGTTTCGCAAGCGTCTGGCTCAAATTGTGTACTACCATGGCGTACAATGGGCTTTTATTATAGCGGGTGATAACATAGAAATTTTTGCGCGCCACCCAATATTCCGCATAACTCGGTTGCGCCAGTTGGATCAAACTGACGGGGGTAGCTGCGGGCAATGGCACCGCTGTATTGATGCCGGCTTGCTTCAGTTGTCCCCATTTTTGTTTTAGTTCGACCCGTTCTTGCACAAAATTCAGTGCAGATGGTTTCGTGATCTGAGCGGCATCGACCACCGACTCGCCCATGCTCCAGCCATGCTGATGGAAATAGTTGGCCACACTGCCGATCGCATCACTTGGGTTAGTGAACAGATCTTTGTGGCCATCACCATCGAAATCAACAGCATAACTCAAGTAGCTGGATGGCATAAACTGACCCATGCCCATGGCTCCGGCGTATGAACCTAACCGTGTTTTCAGATCCCAACCCTGTTGATTACCCAGTTTCACGAAGTTGACAAACTCTTTACTGAAGAACGGGGTACGGGTGGGGTGATAAAACGCCAGTGTAAACAGGGAATCGAGGATCGGATGTTTCCCCATGTTGTTACCGTAGAAGGTTTCAACACCAATGATCGCGACAATAACGCTGGCGGGAACATGATAAATTCGTTCTGCCCGAGCCAGATCTGCAGAGTGTGCCCGCCAGAAATCGACCCCCTGATTCACTCGTTTATCCGTCATGAATAACGCCTGATATTCATACCAAGGTTTACTTTCTGCGGTGCGTTTAAACGCATCCAGCACGGATTGACGATAATCGGCTTGTTCGGCTGCCTGCTCTAATGCGGCCATGGGCACATTAAGTTCCTGACTTAAGGTTGCCAAACGGGAGGTGTCTTCCGGACGTAAAGTCGCCGCGAAAGCGGGTCCGGTCAGTAATAAAGCCAGCAATGAAGCCTGCAATGAAGAGTATGCGACAGTCGTAATGCGTTTCATGATGTTTTCCTGCAATCAGGCTAAAAGACGGCGATGGGTATGGATCGACATCAGGATGCCGAAGCCGGCGCACAAGGTTATCATAGCGGTTCCGCCGTAACTGACCAGTGGTAACGGCACACCGACCACAGGCAGGATCCCGCTCACCATCCCAATATTGATAAAAACATAGAAGAAAAAGGTCAGCGATAACGCGCCACCGAGCAAACGGTCGAAGCTGTTTTGCGCTTGTAAGCTGATATGCAGACAGCGATATAAGATCAGCAGATAAAGCAGCATTAATACTAAAAAGCCCATCAGACCGAACTCTTCTCCGATCACGGCAAAGATAAAGTCAGTATGGCGCTCCGGAATAAAATCCAGTTGCGACTGGGTGCCGTTCAGCCAGCCTTTACCAAATAAGCCGCCTGAGCCGATCGCGATCTTGGATTGAATAATGTGATAACCCGTACCTAACGGATCGCTTTCCGGGTTCAGAAAGGTCAACACGCGCTGGCGCTGGTAATCATGCATCAGGAAAAACCACATCACCGGCATGAAGGCGCACAATAGTATGCCTGCCGCGATGATCAGCCACCAGTTGATGCCAGCCAGGAATATGACAAAAATGCCGGATACGGCAACTAAAATGGCGGTGCCCAGATCGGGTTGTTCTGCGATTAGCAGCGTTGGGATCAGCACCAACGTCAGGGCAATGGCTACATGCGCTAAGCGGGGCGGCAGCGGATGGCGATCCATAAACGCGGCCACGGTCATCGGCATGACGATTTTCAAAAATTCAGAGGGCTGGAATTTGATGAAACCCAGATCGAGCCAGCGTTGCGCACCCTTGCCGATATGACCGAACACCATGACACATAACAGCAAAATGATGCAGACCAGAAAGGCCGGTGGCGCCCAGCGGGCATAAAAGCCGGGTGAAAACTGCGCCATCACCAGCATGACGGAAAAGGCCAGTGTAGTGTGTACCAGTTTATTAAACAGCATATCAGCATGCTGACCAGACGCGGAATAAAGCACCACCATGCTGAATGCGATCAGAGCAATGATGGCAAACAGCAGTGGCAAATCGACGTGGATCTTCTGCCACAGTTGATATTTGTTATTTTCTTCGTTCAATGTGCTGCAGCCTCATCATCTTTGATGCCATCGTCATATTTGCCGAGCAGGTATGCGTCCAACATGGCGCGGGCAATAGGCGCTGCATTTTTGCCACCACCACCGGCATTTTCCAGAATAATGGCACAAACCACGGTGGGATTATCATACGGTGCAAAAGTAACGAACAGAGCGTTATCCCGGTGTTCTACTTTCAGCTTTTTGGCATCATAACGTTGGTTTTCCTTCATGCCTACAACCTGAGCTGTACCCGATTTACCGCCAGCCTTATACGGTGTACCGGCAAACGCACGACGGCCTGAGCCTTCCGGTCCGTTATTAACCAGATACATCCCTTCCAGCGCAACACCCCAATAGCTGTCATCTTTGACCGCAATAGGTTCCTGTTCGGCAGGCGTGATCAGCTGCTGTTTTTCGCCGCTACCGAAGGCCATACCTATATGTGGCGTAATGATGCGACCATGCTGCGTCAGAATACTGTGCGCGCGAGCGAGTTGCAGTAAGGTCGATGTCCAGTAACCCTGACCGATGCCCACTGAAATGGTATCGCCCTGAAACCAGGGCTGACGGTGACGTTTTTGCTTCCACTCACGGGATGGCAGAATACCTTTACTCTCTTCTTTGATATCAATCCCGGAATATTGACCAAAGCCGAATTGGGTCATGTATTCGTGGATCTTGTCGATACCCACCCGATAGGCCATATCGTAAAAGAAAGTGTCTGCAGAGACTTCAATCGCGCGGTACACATCCAGCCAGCCATGACCTCCGCGTCGCCAGTCACGAAACTTACGGGCGGTACCGGGGATCTGGAATGTTGCACCACCAAAATAGCGGTAATAAGGGGTAATCGCGCCTTCATTCAGGCCCATAATGGCTAGCAGAGGCTTAACTGTTGAAGCCGGCGCATAGCCGCCCTGAGAGATACGGTTGATCAGTGGACGGTTCGGATCTTTCAGTAATGCAGCATATTCTTTACTCGTAACACCACGCACGAAAATATTGGGGTCGTAGCTGGGGGCTGAGACAAACGCCAGAATCGAACCGTCGCGCGGATCCATCATCAGGATGCCGCCTTTACGTCCCTGCATCAGCTCATAGGCCCGTTTTTGCAGTTTAATATCAATCCCGAGGTAGAGATCTTGTCCGGCGACGGGAGGCTGAAATTTCAGTGTCCGTAACACCCGACCTTTATTATTGACCTCGACTTCCTGATAGCCTGCCTGGCCATGCAGTTGGTCTTCGTAATATTTTTCAACGCCTTGCTTGCCAATATCATGCGTGGCCGCGTAGTTGTTCAGTTTGCCGTCTTTTTCCAGTTGCTGCAGATCTTTGATGTTGATGCGGGCTACATAGCCAAGTGCATGAGTCAGTACATCGGTATACGGATAATTGCGTTTCAGATAGGCTTCGATATTACAGCCGGGGAAGCGATACTGATTGACGGAGAATTTAGCAACCTGCTCTTCATTGAGTTGTTCGGCCAGTGTCAGCGGATTAAACTTCCGCGTATGACGAGCTTCGTCCAGCAGGCGTGGGATATTTTGTGGATCCAGACCCAGCAGGGTGGTGAGTTCCTGCACGGTCTGTTTTAAATCGGTGACCTGTTCCGGAATGATTTCGAGACTGAATTCTGGTTGATTTTCGGCCAGTAAGACCCCGTTGCGATCGAAGATCAACCCACGCGGTGGTGCGCTGGGGATCACCTTAATCCGGTTATCATTCGACCGGGTCTGGTAATCCTGATATTGGGTGACCTGCAGGAAATAGAGATTGCCCAACAACATCGCAATCATCATCACGATCACAAAAACAGAGAAATAGACCCGCCGTGCAAACAGCGCGCTTTCCAGAGCTTTGTTTTTAAAGGCGGTTTTTGGCATGGTCTATTCGCGGTGATAAGGGTGATTAGTCGTCAGGCTCCAGGCCCGATACAGACTTTCAGCAACCACTATGCGCACCAGTGGGTGTGGCATGGTTAGCGCCGATAAACACCAGCTCTGTTCCGCGGCCGCTTTACAAGCCGGTGACAGACCTTCTGGTCCACCGATAAGCAAAGCGACATCGCGGCCATCCTGCTTCCAGCTTTCCAGTTGCTGAGCCAGTTGTGGTGTGGTCCAGTTTTTACCTGGCAGATCGAGTGTCACAATACGGCACGATTTACCAATCGCTGCCAGTGCCTGTTCGCCCTCTTTTTCCAGGATGCGGGCAATGTCAGCGTTTTTGCCGCGTTTACCGGCAGGAATTTCAAGCAACTCCAGCGGCATATCCTTGGGGAAACGTCGCTGGTATTCATTAAAGCCGGTGGTAACCCAATCAGGCATTTTCGTGCCAACGGCAATAAGTTGGATCTTCATCGATCAGGCAGCCTTGGTATTACTGTGCCACAGTTTTTCCAGCTGATAGAGATTACGTGCATCGCTTTGCATGATATGCACCATCACTTCACCCAAATCGACCAGCACCCACTCGCCATCGCTGTTGTTATCAACACCAAACGGCATCATGCCGGCATGACGAATTTCTTCGGCAAGGTTGTCAGCGATTGAACGTACATGGCGATTAGAGTTACCGGTACAGATGATCATGCAGTCGGTAATGTCCGAAATGCCGCGTACGTCCAGCACCACAATATCGCTGGCTTTAATGTCGTCGAGCTTGTCTACGACGAAGTCTTGTAGTTGTTTACCTTGCAAGAAGATGTTCCTCCGAATAATGAGCGCGCGATTATAGCATGCTGTGAAGCGGGATCAGCATTCGCTTTTTCAGAGTTGTTGCGGCAAGGTAAAACGCAGAGACGTGTTGCCACGAAATGCTAGCGACAGGGTTTGCAGCCACTGCCAGGCACTGTGGCTGTCGAAGGTGCGATTACAGCGATCTAACTCGCTCAACATGCGTAGCATGTCACGTAATTGTGTCGCCGAGAGTCGTTGTACTGTTTGCTGCAATAGTGCCTGCCGGCTGGGCCATATCTTGGCGGCTTGCAGTAACGCGGCTAATGGCTGGTGGAAATCTTGTGCCAGTCGCAATGACCAGAGTAGTTCGAGATCTTTCGCCAGCGCCCAGGTCAGCATACCGGGTTCCACCCCTTCGTCGCGCAGCTGTGCCAGCATCCGTAACGCACGCTGGCTTTTTCCTTCCAGTAAGGCATCCAGCCATTTAAACGGATCGAAAACGTTATGTCGGGTGATATTTTGCTGCAACACACTAACAGTCAGTGGTTGTGGCAAATTGAGCAACGAGAGCTTTTCCAGCTCTTGCGCTGCCGCCAGTAGATTGCCTTCAAACGCATGGCACAGGAACGTAATCGCGTCGTTATCCACACGCAGATTTTGCTGCTGGCAACGCTGCTTCATCCAGCGGGGAAAATAACGGGCATCGGGTAGGGCAACCGGAATATAGATGCCTTGTTTGTCTAATCCGGTAAACCAAGCACTTTTACTTTGGTTGCTATTAAGCCGCGGGCCAAGAATGATCAGTAATAGATCGGGATGCAGCTGTTTTTGTAATTCGCTGATCCGTTCAGCCCATTCTTTGGGTAATTTATCCCCCAGCTCAATTTCAATAATTTGCCGGCTGGAGAACAGGCTTAAACTCTGGCTGTTGGCATAAATATCATCCCATGGCAGCGGCTCTTCGAGCGCACTGAAGCGGATGACGTCAGTAAAACCCTGTTCACGGGCGAGCTGGCAGATCTGCTGCAACGCTTCCATTTTTTGTAATGGTTCGTCACCAAAAATAAGATAGCAGGCGCGAAGGCCTGCTTTTAACTGTTCCGCTAACTGTTCGCTGAAAACGCGCATCAGAGGATCACGCGACTAAGCTGGATCAGGATCAAATCCGCCGTCTGAATTTCCATTTCATGGCGTAACTGCGCTTGTTCGCGGGAAGAAGCCAGTGCCTGTGCCGATTTATTCAGGAACACCCGGCTAAAACGCGCACTGAACTTTTGCATCGGTTTGTGGGGCATGGTGATGCTGTAATCGGTATTAAACAGCATCACATATTCCACGACCTGACTGCGGTTATCCAGCGATGCCGCGCTGTTGCTGACATTGATGTTACCCAGATTGAGCGTGGGTATTTCATCATTATCATCAATCAGTTGCACACCGTAATGGCGCAGACGGGCAGTGACCATTCGATAGATATCGCTGCGATCATCACCCACGACATGGATCGCTTTCAGTTGTGAGGGCAGTAGTTTCTCATCGATATCCCCACGCATATGAAAGCCGCAACCGGTGAGCAGTAAGCTCACCAGTATCATCACACCACAGACCAGTCGCTTCATAGTTTAGCCAACCACGATATTGAGCAGTTTGCCCGGTACATAGATCACTTTGCGAACTGTCAGGTCCGCCACGAATTTCACCACGGTATGATCTTGCATTGCCAGTGCTTGTACTTGCTCCTGTGTCGCATCAGCCGCCACAGTCAGTTTGCCGCGGACTTTACCGTTCACCTGCACGACGACCAGTTTCTCGTCTTCCACCATCGCAGCGGCATCAGCCACCGGCCAGGTGGCCTGATCGATATCCGCATGACCCAGTGCTTGCCACAGATGGAAGCAAACATGCGGGGTGATTGGGTAGAGCATCAGCACAACGTTAGTCAGCACTTCCTGCACCAGTGCACGATCCTGGTCTGACTCTTGTGGTGCTTTCGCAACACGGTTCATCAGTTCCATAACTGCAGCAATCGCGGTGTTGAAGGTCTGACGGCGACCGATGTCATCGCTGAACTTGGCAATAGTTTTGTGCAACTCACGACGCAGTGCCTTCTGCTCGTTACTCAAGCTGGCAACATCTAACGCAGGTGCAGCACCTTTCGCAGTGTGTTCAGCCACGGCTTTCCATAGACGTTTCAGGAAGCGTTGTGCGCCATCCACACCCGATTCTTGCCATTCCAGCGTCATGTCAGCTGGTGAAGCAAACATCATGAACAGACGCACAGTGTCGGCACCGTAGCGTTCCACCATCAGTTGAGGGTCGATACCGTTGTTTTTCGATTTCGACATTTTGGTCATGCCGGAATGAATGACTTCACGACCTTCGTTGTCGGTAGCTTTAACGATACGGCCTTTCTCATCGCGTTCTACTTTGACGTCGGTTGGGCTGACCCAAATACGTGCACCGTTTTCGGTATAGTAGAAGGCATCCGCCAGCACCATGCCTTGGCACAGCAGACGAGTGAATGGCTCATCGCTCTTCACCATGCCGGCATCACGCAGCAATTTGTGGAAGAAACGCGCATACAGCAGGTGCATACAGGCGTGTTCGATACCACCGATGTATTGATCAACCGGCAACCAGTGGTTCGCACGATCGGTATCTAACATGCCTTGTTCATAATCCGGGCAGCAGTAACGGGCGAAATACCAGGACGATTCCATGAAGGTATCGAAGGTGTCTGTTTCGCGCAGCGCTGGTTGACCGTTGTAAGTGGTTTTCGCCCACTCTGGATCGGCTTTGATTGGGCTTTGTACGCCGTCCATCACCACATCTTCTGGCAGGATCACTGGCAGTTGATCGGCGGGTGCTGGCACCACGCTACCATCTTCCAGCGTCAGCATCGGGATCGGCGCACCCCAGTAACGTTGACGGGATACACCCCAGTCACGCAGACGGAAGTTAACGGTGCGTTTACCTAAACCTTGTGCTTCCAGTTTGTTGCAGATCGCATCAAAGGCTTGTTTGAAATCCAAACCATCAAATTCACCGGAATTAAACAGCACACCTTTCTCGGTGTAGGCTGCAGCCGAGATATCTGGCGCGGTGCCATCTTCAGCGGCGATCACGGCACGAATCTCGAGACCGTATTTATGAGCAAATTCAAAGTCACGTTGGTCGTGCGCTGGCACAGCCATGACGGCACCGGTGCCGTAATCCATCAACACGAAGTTAGCGACCATGATGGGCACGCGACGACCGTCTAATGGATGCAGGGCATACAGGCCGGTGGCCATGCCTTTTTTCTCCATCGTCGCCAGTTCTGCTTCGGCCACTTTGGTGTTTTTGCACTCTTCGAGGAAGTCAGCCAGTGCGGCGTTGTTTTCTGCGGCCTGTTTCGCCAATGGGTGCGCTGCAGCAACGGCCACATAAGTCACGCCCATCAGGGTATCTGGACGGGTGGTGTAGATATCAAATGATTGCTCGCTGTTTTCTACGTTGAAGGTCATGGTCAGACCTTCAGAGCGGCCGATCCAGTTACGCTGCATGGTTTTCACCATTTCCGGCCAGCCATCCAGCTTGTCCAGATCGTTCAGCAACTCTTCAGCGTAGGCGGTGATTTTGATAAACCACTGCGGAATTTCTTTCTGTTCTACAGGCGTGTCACAACGCCAGCAGCAACCGTCTTGCACCTGTTCGTTGGCCAGTACGGTCTGGTCATTCGGGCACCAGTTCACGGAAGAGGTTTTTTTATACACCAAGCCTTTGTTATACAGCTCGGTGAAGAACCACTGTTCCCAACGGTAATATTCCGGGGTACAGGTCGCCAGTTCACGATCCCAATCGTAAGAAAGACCCAGCATCTTCAGCTGACCTTTCATGTATTCGATGTTCTCGTAAGTCCATTTGGCTGGCGCAGAATTGTTTTTGATCGCCGCGTTTTCCGCTGGCAGACCGAACGCATCCCAACCGATCGGTTGCAGCACGTTTTTGCCATTCAGGCGCTGGTAACGGGAGATCACGTCACCGATGGTGTAGTTACGCACATGACCCATGTGCAGACGGCCTGAAGGGTAAGGGAACATAGACAGGCAGTAGAATTTCTCTTTATCTACTTTCTCGAAGGCTTTGAATGTCTGCTGTTTATCCCAATGCCGTTGAACTTCCGGCTCCAGGGACTGGGGATTATATTGTTCTTGCATAACTGACATGGGTATATCCGACTCGACAGAAGTGGAGGGTGATCCGTTAGAAAATCCCCATAGGATACTTGTATTGCTGGATCGCAACAATAGCTGCGCGGGCTCACAGGCTTTTTCCGTAACACGCGCTATGCTTAAAGCAGTTAATATCAGAAGGATAACATCATGTCAGAACAAAACAGCCCGGACAAAAAACCGAAGGGGTATGAACTGTTTATGAGTCATGTTCGTGCCTTCTGGAGCGAAAAAGGGGCGCCCACGCGGGAAAACCTGAAGCATTGGTTAAAGGATGTGGAAGAGTTTGTCGAGGCCGCCGAGGACATCACCAAAGACGAACTGGCGTTGACCAGTGCTTATGTGAATGAAGAACTGACGGAGTTTCTGGATGCGCCAGGTGGTTATCAGGACTCCGCGTTTTTTAATGCTTTACAGAATACCGCTTGGGAATGGTTGCTGGCAGTAACTGATCGAACCCAAATCGAACAATTTGCAGTGGAAGATGATCTACACCATGCGGATGGTTATAAGGTTGGTGAATGGATGGCGCCGGGGCAAAAAATTTGTAAACAGTGTGGTCATCGGGAAACTTTGACGCATTCCGTCATGCTGACACCGTGTTTGCATTGTGGCGGTGAACATTATCAGCGGCAGCCGTTATTGCCTTGAGCTAAATACCGGAACCCGGAAATAAGAAAACAGCGCCCTTTGGCGCTGTTTTCTATTACATAAAAGAAGGATTAACCCAGTTGATTGGTTGGCTGGCGTTCCAGCCAGTTTTTGATATTGCGCGCATCACTGATACGGCCTGACGTTGCGCCGGCATCCAGAAATACCATCACCATTGGCTTGTTCTGCACATCGGCCACCATTACCAGACAGCGACCGGCTTCCTTGATGTAACCCGTTTTCGACAATTCAATATCCCAGGCTCCTTCGCGGACTAAGGCGTTGCTGTTTTTGTAGTGCAACTGACGACCGGAGGCGCTGATAATGTCATGCTCGGTGGAGGTTGAGAACTGGCGGATCTGCGGGTAACGATAGGCTGCCTGCACCATCAAAGCCAGATCGGCCGCCGTTGATGAATTATCTTTATTCAGCCCGGTTGGATCGTAAAAAACAGTATGGCTCATACCCAGGGAACGAGCTTTCCGGTTCATGGCTTTAATGAAAGCTGCTTTGCCGCCAGGATACGTGCGTGCCAGCGAATGTGCCGCGCGATTTTCTGAAGACATCAGCGCCAGCCACATGGTGTCGTAACGTGACAGCGTGGTGCCCACTTCGAGACGGGAGCTGGATTTCTTCACGCGATCGACGTCGGCATTACTGATGGTGATCGGTTGGTCCATCGATAATTTGGCATCCAATACGACCATCGCGGTCATTAGTTTGGTGATTGACGCGATCGGGGTTCGGCGGGCGGCATTTTTACCAAAAATCATGCGCCCGGTATTGGCATTCATCACTAAGGCGGAACTGGAGTCGAGAAACGGACTGCCACTGGTCAACGGAATATTCGTTACACGAGTCGGGCTGGCAACCGGGCTGGTTTTGACCGGTGCATAAGCACGGGAAGCAACACGTGCGGGCTTGGCGTCGATGTGCTGCGCTAATTGGCGAGATTTGTTTTTTTGTACGCGGCTGTATTTATTCAGTCGTTGTGTTGAATTCAGTGCAATTTTAGTGACCGTACTTTTTTTGGCGATTTTCGTTTTTACGGCTTTCGTTGCTTGAGCTAGTTTTACCGGCTTGGTGGCTGAAGGCTTAATTTTGCTGGTTTTAGCGACCGTTAGTGGTTTTTTCGCGATACGTTTCACGACGCTAACGGTTTTCGTCGCCGGTTTTACGCTCGGTTTGGGTTTTACCGCCATAACTGGCTCATCAGGCACATAGGGTTTGGGCACTGTGGCGGCAAAACTTTGCGAAGAAAAACAGACTAATCCAAATAAGAACGCTACAACCTTGTTCATCGCTATGTCCTGAAACAGTCAAACTACATCAGCCAGAAATCGGGGGCAGGATTATACCGCTAACCGCCCGGATCTGGTCACCTGAGATCAAAGAAAATTGTTACTGATTGTCGCCAGCTGTCATGTCGCGTGACAGTTGTAATGTTTTATTCAATACACCGTCGGTAACATCAAGCTGATAATCACCAGAGAGCTGAAATATCCGCCATTTCTCTGGTTCATAACCTTTCAGGCCAATAAAGTCTTTTGCCTGCGCCAAACTTTGAAATGCAATGGCCCCCGGATAGAGGCCAAACAAGCAAGGCCCCAATTTCACAACCGTTTTTCCCTGCGCCAATGCAACGGCATCATCGGGAGAGCTGATGGTATAGACCGGATGCAGCGGCGATGGTCTCACCATCGGCACGCTAAGTCGTTGTATATCGACCCATGCGGCAACCATGGTAAAAATGATCAGTGACAGCGGGATCAGAAATCGTTTCATTTATCGGGTTCCCATACACTGAGCTGATCACTATTCACGCGTTCAGATTGTTAGATTAGGTGAAAAAAAATGGAGGAGCCAGTGCTGCTCCTCCATATTCCACATGTTCTTGCGTAAATTGTGCAAAATATTGCGTTACACACCATTTATCCGCGTTGTTTATAAAATGTTCAACGCATGCAACATCACCGCGAGGATCAATAACGGGGTAATAAAGCGTAAGATCAGAAACAGAAGCTGGCTTAATTTCTTATTCTGCAACTGTTGCTGATTACTAATCGCTTGCTGTAATGCCGGATAGCCCCAGACCCAACCGACAAACAGTGCAATGGCAATCCCACCCAGTGGTAGCAGAATGTTTGAGCTTAAGTAATCAAACAGATCAAACATATTCATACCGAATAGTTTGAATTCCGCCATCGTGCTATTAGTCAGCGCACACGTTGAACCCAGCAACGCAACCAGCACTAAGGTGATTAAGGTGGCTGTTTTACGACTCACACCCAAACGTTCATTGATCACGGCTACCGGCACTTCCAGCAGCGACAGCATCGCCCCGATAGCCGCGACTGAAGTTAGGATGAAAAACAGCACCATCAACAGATGGCCAAATGGCATTTGCGCAAATACGGCTGGAATAGTGATGAAAACCAGTGGTGGGCCTGCTTCCGGCTGAAAACCAAAGGTAAACACCGCAGGGAAGATGGCAATACCGGCCAGCATTGAGACAAACAGATCCGCACACATGACGCGGAACGCGGTCACCGGAATGTTCTGGTTATCGCGGAAATAACTGCCGTAGGTCATCATGGTGCCCATGCCGACCGACAATTTAAAGAAGGCCAACCCCATCGCCGCCAACAACACGCTTGCATTGATCTTGCTAAAATCAGGCTGGAATAAAAACTTCAGCGCTTCACCGGCTTTATCCAATGACAGGCTGAATGCACACAAGATCAGCAACAGCGCAAACAACAGCGGCATCAAACGTTTGGTGACGGCCTCAATACCTTTTGATACCCCTAGAAGCAGTATCCCGCCGATAAACAACAATACACCCCATTGCCAAACCAGCGATTGCATCGGGTCGCTGATCAACGCACCAAAGGCGGCACCGGTTACTTTAGGATCGCTGGAGAGGATCTCACCGCTGATGGCTTTAGGTACATAAGCAAACACCCAGGCGACCACTTCGGAGTAAAACGCCATGATCAAAAATGCCGCGGCCACACCAAATGCCCCGATCAACCACCACGGCTGACCACGCGGGGCCAGACGTTGCAACGTCGTGATCGGGTTGGTTTTGGCACTACGGCCCATGGTGATCTCTGCAATCATCACCGGTAAGCCAACCAGCAGAGTTGCCAGCAGATAGATCAGCAGGAAGCCCGCACCACCGTTGGCGCCGGTCATATAAGGGAATTTCCATATATTACCGAGGCCGACAGCTGAGCCTAATGTCGCAGCCAATACGCCGAAACTGGATGTGAAACCATCGCGTTTGGTCATTCTTCACCTTAAATTGGTTTTTTCTGTAAAACGTTAATTTTCCCATATTTTATAGGGAATACACAGCATTCGATGTGATGAAATATAAGATGCGTTGGATTTTATGAAATAAACAAGGATTCAATCCATTCCGGATGTTGCGGTAATTGTTCTTTGCGTGCTTTCGGCCATTGTTTCAGCCGATATTCGGCTTTTTGCGCCTGACTGCGATCGCCAATTGCGCTATGCCAATGCAAGGTTAATGGGCCGCGGCCACGTAGGTTTTTCGCCCCATTGCCGGCCTGATGCTGTGATATACGACGTGCTACATCAGTGGTGATGCCGGTATAGAGACGGTTATCTTTATCGCGGATCAAATACACCGACCAGACGTTTAACAATGCTGGTTGCGCTGACACTGATCCAACTTCCCTTGTAAATCATTGGCGGAAACAAAACCCTGAAGGCGCAACTGCGGATTGGGTTGGCTCTGTGCATCAAAGAACAACACATTCGGTAATCCTAATACCTGTAATTCCTGCATTAATGCCTGGTGTTCACGGCTATTGGCTGAAACATCGGCGCGCAGTAAATGATAATGACGCAAGGATTGCTGAATGTTCGGATCGCGGAAGGTTTTCTCATCCAGTTCACGACAGGCTACACACCAGTCGGCATACAGATCTAGCATGACGGGCTTACCTTGCGCTTTCGCGGTGGCCATTTGTTGCTGTAGTTCGGTTTGGTTATTTACGCTGGTAAAGGGTAATGCCGGGGTTTCTTGCCCGTTGTAGTGATTAAGCCCGAACAAGCCAACCGCCAACAGTAATAACAGAGTGATTAGTTTGCTTCGCGGTGCTCGCATGGTTGGCCACAGACGCCAGACTAACCACAAGAGTAACGCCAGCAAAAACCAGCGCCAAAGCTGATTGGCGAGATCAACGGGTATAAAACGTTCTAATAAAAACAATGGCATTGCCAGCAATAACAGCGCAAACAGCTGTTTGACAAAGAGCATCCACCGACCGGCTTTCGGTAAATATTGCCCACCAAACGCGCCTAAGAGCAACAACGGCAATCCCATACCCAGACTGAGTAAAAACAGCGCGCTGGCGCCAAATAATGGGTTGCCGTTTTGGGCAATAAATAGCAACACACCGGAAAGTGGCGCACTGGTACAAGGCGAGCCAATCAGGCCGGATAAGGCACCGAGCATCGCGACACCGTGCCAGGAGTGAAGTGACTGACGGTTAGCCAGATAATGCAGTTTGTCTTGCCAGACTCGCGGCAGCTGTAAACCGTTACCGAAAAACAGACTCAGGGCCAATGCGAGATAAAACACGCTGAATAAGCCCAGTAACCACGGGTTTTGCAACCAGCCCTGAATGCCAGCACCCGCCGACGCAATCAGCAAGCCCAGTAAGGTGTAGGTTATCGCCATGCCGAATACATAAGCTACTGACAACATTAAACCACGTCGCCAATCCAACGCTTGGCCATGTTGGCTTAACATCGCGCTCAACACCGGATACATCGGATACACACACGGTGTCAGTGACAGCCCCACGCCCATAGCAAAGAAACTGAGCAAGGCCAGCAGCCCGGGTTGCATAAATAGCTTATTTTCCGGGTTATCGACGCTGGTCGGGGATGTTTGCGCCAAAGGTGGTTGATAGGCGGATAAAGCAATAGTTTGTTGCTGTGGTGGATAACACAACCCCGGCGTACAGCCCTGATAGTAGAGCGTTGCGTTTACGCCAGTCGCGATGGCTTTCAAGGTCACGCTGAACGTGACCGTTTGCGGATAAATCTCGGTCTGCCCTAAATATTCATCCTGATGTAATTCGCCGTTGGGCAAAGACAGTGGCACGGCAACACCGTCCATTTCGACCCGGATCTTATCGCGATACAAATAATAACCGTCTGCCGGTTGTAGCGTAATTTGCAGCTGGTTTTGTGTTTGCTGCGTATTGATAACAAACGCTTGTTCTACTGGCAAAAATTGCGGTTTTGATGTGGGGATGAGCTGTTGTAATAAGGCCTCGTCGGCTTTAACCGGCAGTATGACGGCGAACAGCACAACCAGAAAACAGAGCTGCAGATGACGGATCATGGTGTTGTTTGTTCCTGCACCCATTGCAGATACGCCGGATTACCGCACAAGATTGGCAAGCCCAGAATTTCAGGCACCTCGTATGGGTGTAATGCCAGTAACCGTTCTTGTAATACGCCAAACATGGTGCGCCGGGTTTTTATCACTAACTGCACTTCCTGGCTTTCTTCCATTTTGCCTTGCCAGTAATACAACGATGTAACTTGTGGAATGAGATTGACGCAGGCCGCCAGTTTTTCACTCAATAAAGTCTGCGCCAGTTGGCGGGCGCTGGTGTTGTCAGGACAAGTGCATAGCACGACGATGGCATCACTCATGGCAGTTACCGGCTAACGGGAGTTCAGACTTTAATTATGCAGTCTGTCGCAAAATTCGACCACTAAAGATCACTACTATGATCGTTTCAACCTTGAATCATCTTGTTGGCATCCCCATCTGGTGATTTATACGCCAGTTTGCAGGCGTGTTTGAATTAGCCTGAGAGGTCTTTGTGGCAAAAATTGCATTTGGTTTGTTCCTGCTGTTCTTTCTGGAATTATGGGTCATCATCAAAGTAGGTTCCGTCATCGGCGCCTTTATGGTGATCTTACTGATGATTGTGGCGGCTGGTTATGGCGTGTCTCTGGTTCGTTCGCAAGGCTTGCGTACCATGATGTCGATGCAACAACAGCTGGCACAAGGTGTAGCACCTGCTGCCACCATGCTGGAAGGTGTGGCGTTATTAATCGCGGGCGCGCTGTTTATTTTTCCTGGTTTTCTGACCGATATCATCGCATTACTGTTGCTGCAGCCGTTTGTTCGCCGTTGGTTGGGTCGTAAGCTAACCAATAGCAGCCGCTGGCAAGTTTATGGTTCGCACACCACGGTAGAAAGTGAAGCCCAGCGCGTTGAACCCTCCAGTGATGATTTTTCTGACGAAATGACCAAAGATAAAATCAAACGTACGCCACGCCAGGGAACTACCGTGGATGGCGAGTATGAACACAAAGATGACGGTTCCAAACAGTAAGTTTGTACAAATTTTTTCGCCTGCGCCCTTGAAGCGCAGGAAACTGCCCCCAGATCGGGGGAGTATTTGAATTCTATTTCGGCCACTGATGGCCGTATTTACAGCAATAACACTCAGTAGGAGATTCATCGATGAAAATTCGTCCATTGCATGATCGTGTGATCATCAAACGTACCGAAGTTGAGTCTAAGTCTGCAGGCGGTATCGTGCTGACTGGTTCTGCTGCTCAGAAATCCACTCGTGGTGAAGTTCTGGCTGTCGGCACGGGTCGAATCCTGGATAACGGCGAAGTGAAAGCGCTGGCTGTCAAAGTAGGTGACAAAGTGATTTTCAACGAAGGTTACGGCGTGAAAACCGAGAAGCTGGATGGTCAGGAAGTATTGATCCTGTCTGAAACTGACATCCTGGCAATTGTTGAAGAATAATTACTTTCACCCCCCAATTTGAGTTAAAGGAATTTTAGACATGGCAGCTAAAGACGTTAAATTTGGCAACGACGCCCGTATTAAAATGCTGGAAGGTGTCAACGTTCTGGCGAACGCAGTTAAAGTTACACTAGGCCCGAAAGGCCGTAACGTAGTGCTGGATAAATCATTCGGCGCACCAACCATCACTAAAGATGGTGTTTCTGTGGCGAAAGAGATTGAGCTGGAAGATAAATTCCAGAACATGGGTGCACAGATGGTTAAAGAAGTGGCTTCGCAAGCAAATGATGCTGCGGGCGACGGTACTACCACTGCAACTGTATTGGCTCAATCTATCATCACCGAAGGCCTGAAAGCCGTTGCTGCTGGTATGAACCCAATGGATCTGAAACGTGGTATCGACAAAGCTGTCGTTGCTGCGGTTGAAGAGCTGAAAAAACTGTCTGTACCATGTGCTGATACCAAAGCCATCGCTCAGGTAGGTACTATCTCTGCAAACTCTGATGAAAACGTCGGCAAACTGATCGCTGAAGCGATGGATAAAGTAGGCCGTGACGGCGTTATCACTGTGGAAGATGGTCAAGGTCTGCAAGACGAACTGGCAGTGGTTGAAGGTATGCAGTTCGATCGCGGTTACCTGTCTCCATACTTCGTGAACAAACCAGACACTGCTTCTGTTGAGCTGGATGATCCATTCATTCTGCTGGTTGACAAGAAAGTATCTAACATCCGCGAAATGCTGTCCGTATTGGAAGGTGTTGCGAAAGCCGGTAAACCACTGGTTATCATCGCTGAAGATGTGGAAGGCGAAGCGCTGGCAACTCTGGTTGTTAACACTATGCGTGGCATCGTGAAAGTAGCGGCGGTTAAAGCTCCTGGTTTCGGCGACCGTCGTAAAGCCATGCTGCAGGATATTGCTATCCTGACTTCTGGTACTGTGATCTCTGAAGAGATCGGCATGGAGCTGGAAAAAGCGACTCTGGAAGAATTGGGCCGTGCGAAACGTGTTGTGATCACTAAAGAAAACACCACCATCATTGATGGCGTGGGTGAAGCTGCACTGATCGAAGCGCGTATTGCTCAGATCCGTCAACAGATCGAAGACTCTTCTTCCGATTATGACAAAGAAAAACTGCAAGAACGCGTAGCTAAACTGGCTGGCGGTGTTGCGGTAATCAAAGTCGGTGCCACCACCGAAGTTGAAATGAAAGAGAAAAAAGCTCGCGTTGAAGACGCTCTGCACGCAACTCGCGCAGCAGTAGAAGAAGGCGTGGTTGCTGGTGGTGGTGTGGCACTGGTTCGTGCTGCCGCTAAACTGGCTGATCTGAAAGGCGACAACGAAGAGCAGACCGTGGGTATCCGTGTTGCACTGCGTGCGATGGAATCACCACTGCGTCAGATCGTCGACAACGCCGGTGAAGAGCCATCAGTCGTTGCTAACCGTGTTCGTGAAGGTGAAGGTAACTTTGGTTACAACGCTGCGACCGAAGTTTACGGTGACATGCTGGAAATGGGTATTCTGGATCCAACCAAAGTAACCCGTCTGGCACTGCAATTTGCAGCTTCAGTCGCTGGTCTGATGATCACAACCGAATGTATGGTTACTGATGCACCGAAGAAAGATGCACCTGCAATGCCTGATATGGGCGGCATGGGTGGTATGGGCGGCATGATGTGATGCGACGAGAGTCGCGCAGGTAGCTAGCCTGACTGGGTTACATTTTATTGCAACTCATTAAATCTTAAGGGTTTTTTGAGTTGCATACCAGTGAACTATAGCAATTACTTTACCCGACATTCGGGCCTGCATAGACAGCCCGAATGTTCGGTCACCTTCTTTAAGGTGCTCACTTTGGGATATGTTGCGTTTTTGTAGGCTTCTATCCTCCGCTTTATAAGCGTAGATACTTAATGCTGAAATTTCCAATTTTCCGGGAATGACGTAGTAGGGATTGTCGTGTCCAGTAAAACAGCTATCTAGCCGCTTGCCGGTGTGAAGCTGTGCTCAATGATTGTCTGAATTTACTGGTTTATTAGTAGATAGCAGACCTGTTATGCAACTAACAGTAGCCTAGGGATAGTGCGTCGCTGGTAACGGCGGGGTGCGGAGCTTCCTGACAATGTACTCCCCGCAAGGGTGTATTTTTACCGCGAGGTAGGAATGCAGATTTCACCAGTAGCAGGTGGATGAGAGGCTAGGCTGGGTCATATGGTTAACATACGTGAACTACTAACAAGCACCGTCAGCCGCAATGAGTGCAAGCTACTGACGCACTCTGACCAAAAGGTACAAGGCTGGTTATCCCTCTTACATCTGGGGATACGTTGTCATTAAGCCTTCGGTGTATTGGTAGAACCTAAGTGACTCGTGTCATTAGCACGGAACTCGGAAAACCCGTATTTCCGCCTGATAGTTTGGTTACCATGGGAACCAACAGGCGTTATTTCAGGCAGGTGACCCGCAAGGGGAGCTGTTGGAGGTGCGGGCATGGGATGTTGGAAAAAGCGAAGGCCGTTGTGTAATGCAGCGGATAGGGGGTTAAAGGTTCCTCTACCGGAAACGGGGCCCACTTCCAACCGGTCTTTAATCGCAAGAAGGCGTGTAAAGCCAACACAGTGACAAATTGAAAGTGGAGTAAACAGAAAAACAGTCTGTTTACTCCGACCCTTGCGGGAGCAGGTACTCCCGCAAGGGGGATACCGTGCTTTCTGCTCGGGGCTTTCTAACCAAAAGCACTGAGGAGAATAGCAAGATGAGTGAAGCTAAACCAATAGTTTTACCTGCATTCTCCGACAAGGCGGAACACTGGGCTGATATTAATTGGCGACAGGTTCACCGCCACGTTCGGGGGCTACAGGTTCGTATTGCGAAGGCGACAAAGGCACAGGACTGGCGCAGGGTGAAAGCCCTGCAACGGTTGCTGACCCGCTCGTTTGCGGCTAAGGCATTAGCGGTCAGACGGGTGACGGAAAATCGCGGTAAAAATACAGCAGGTGTTGATAAGGCGTTGTGGAATACGCCCAAAGCCAAACAGGAAGCTATCAGCAAACTGACGCGCACAGGCTATCAGCCGAAGCCGTTACGCAGGGTTTATATTCCAAAAGCCAACGGCAAACGCCGTCCTCTAGGAATACCCACGATGCACGACCGCGCGATGCAGGCACTCTACCTGTTAGCGTTAGAACCGGTATCGGAGACGTGTGCTGACCGCAATAGTTATGGTTTTCGCCGGATGCGCTCTACTGCCGATGCGATTGAGCAATGCTTTGTGAACTTAAGTCGCAAAAACTCGGCAGAATGGGTGCTGGAAGGGGATATTAAAGGGTGTTTTGACAACATCAGTCATGACTGGTTACTTGCCAATGTTCCATTGGATAAACAAGTGCTCAGAAAATGGCTGAAATCGGGATTCATGGAATCCAACCGGTTGTTTCCGACCGAAGCTGGCACACCACAAGGCGGTATTATCTCGCCTGTGCTGGCTAATATGGCATTGGATGGATTGGAATCGGTGTTAGAAGCCCATTTTGGGCAGAAGAACACCAAAGCCAGTTATAAAACCAAGGTCAATTATGTGCGTTATGCAGATGACTTCATCATTACTGGTATCTCGAAAGAGTTACTGGAGGAGAAGGTCAAACCACTGGTTGAGGCTTTTATGGCAACACGTGGGCTGCAACTGTCACCAGAGAAAACGGTGATAACGCATATTTCGGAAGGGTTTGATTTTCTTGGGCAAAACGTGCGTAAGTATCACGGTAAGATGTTAATCAAACCGAGCAAAAAGAACTTACGCGCTCACCTCCAGAAAATACGGGGCATAGTCAGAGGGAATCTGATGGCACGACAAGATGTGCTGATACATCAACTCAATCCGGTCATCCGAGGTTGGGCGAACTATCATCGTCATGTTGTAGCTAAAGAAACTTACAGCTATGTGGATTACAGGGTCTGGAAATTACTCTGGCGCTGGTGCTGTCGCAGGCACAAAAACCGCTATAAACGCTGGGTGAAAAGTAAATACTTTCATACAGTGGGCAGTGAGCGTTGGGTATTTCAGGGCATTGATGCTGAAGGTCAGTTAGTTCGATTACGACACAGCAAAGATATCCCGATAAAGCGGCATATCAAGATAAGGGCGGAGGCGAACCCGTTCGACCCAAGCGATGAGTTGTACTTTGAACAGCGCCACATTAGGCATTGGAAAGAGAACATACTTGGCGTGCGGAAATTGCGAACAATTTGGGAACGTCAAAACTATCGATGTGCGGTCTGCGGTCAGCTATTCGAAGACGATGATGAAAGAGATATTCATCATATTGTCAGGAGAGTAGATGGTGGTGGAGACGAAATCGAGAACTTGGTAATGTTGCACCTTAATTGTCATCGGCAGTTACACGCTGAGATTTTCTAGGCGAGCTACTATTTGTTGTGTTTTGATTTTTAAATCTGTCTATATATTGATCGACAACGTATGGATCTGTTAATATATACAGTATCTCATAACCGCTAAGGAGAGATATATGTCAGGTAAAAATCAGCATGTAGTTCGTCGGGAAGATGGTTGGGCTGTTCGTGGAGAGCATAACACTAGGGACACCTCGCATCATCAAACGCAGCAACAAGCTTTTGAGGCTGCAAGAGAAATTGCAAGGAATCAAAAAAGTGAAGTGTTGATCCATGGTGAAAATGGCCGTATTCGTGAGAAAAATTCTTATGGAAACGATCCTTATCCACCAAAAGGATAACCAGTATATCTTTCCGGTTGCCGGTCTTTACATTAAGTGTGACTTATAAAGGCTTGAGCCGTATGCGGGGAAACTTGCACGTACGGTTCTTAGGGAAGGGGTAGCCAGTAATGGTTGCTTCTTACCCGACATTCATCGCAACTCATTGTAATACCAGGAAGGCCGGAGTGATCCGGCCTTTTTTATGGCTGGAAATGGGTTTTCAGGAGGTTGGTTATGTCGCTGCTATATAGCTTTGCGCCCATTGCTGACGAAAATGCCCGGATTTTAATTTTGGGCAGTATGCCGGGGCAGGCATCTTTGGATGCGGGGCAATATTACGCGCATAAACGGAATCTGTTCTGGCCGATCATGGCCGAGCTGCTGCAGTTTGATGTTTCAGCCAGTTATGAAGCAAAAACGGCGGCGTTACGCGCGTCAGGTATTGCGCTGTGGGATGTGCTGCAATCTTGCCATCGCGAGGGTAGTCTCGATGCCAATATTAAGCCGGATACGCTGACGGTTAATGATTTTGCCGGCTTTCTGCAACAGCATCACCAGATCCGGCATATCTTTTTTAACGGTGAAAAAGCCGCTGCCTGTTTTCACCGTTATGTCGCCAAAACAGCGTATCCCGCAGAATTGGTCTGTCAGCGGTTGCCATCAACCAGCCCGGCCAATGCTTCGCAAACACTCGATTTTAAATTACAGGCATGGCGCCAGATCGTCGAGATCTGACGGCTTGGTTTAAAGCCCTTGTTGTTGCTTAAATTGGTGTAAGTCAGCCATCAGTTCCAGCAGGGATTGGCTTAGTTCCGGCAAGCGCGGATAGTCACTCCACAAGGTGTCTTCCACCACATCGTGAATTTGTCCGGCCACTTCCATGATGATGCGTTTCTTTTTAGCCAGCATTTTTTGCGGATCTTGTACTTCAGTCATCGCTCTTTCCTGTGCGTGATAAAACCTATCTCACAGCAGTTTTTATGCCTGAATAACTAAGGCTTTCTTTTCATATGGTTATATCGTACCGGATTATCATTTGTATGAAATATTACGTGGAAAGATGACAAATGAATGTATTTTTACACTTTAATGATGAGACCGACATTCCGGTTGCCTGGCACAAGCAAGCTATTTAGCCAGCACAGGAATACAGAGTTCTGCTACGCTTACATCAATATAAAAAAGATATCCTTTTTGCCATTTTGATGTGATTTCATGTTGAAGAAACGGCATTAACTCATCAGTACTTATTTGTTCTCAGGCTGGTAGCAATGCGGAAGGATTGCGCAGCAAGTACAGGTTTTAACCTGTACAGGCATACTGTCATCACGGCGATCGGGCTTGGATTAATCGCCTGTTTGAATGCTATGGTTGCCCCCCAGCTACCGGGTGTGATTACCTCGCTGTGGTATGTAAATCCTATCGCGATTGTTTTTCTGCTTTATGCCTCGTCTCGTTGCCGTTTATTGTTGCTCACTGGTTATTCCATTGGCCTGAGCTTAGGTTATTGGTTTCATGGTGTTTCCGTCACGTCATTGCTGAGCTTTATGCTAGCGAATCTGGCCGAGATCATTACGGCCTATCAGTTATTACAACGTAGTCAGTACGCCAGAAATTTTTATTTTGATCTTCATTCTGCCTTGCAATTAGGTATCTACGGCATCCTGCTACCATCGCTGGTCGGGGTGTTGTTTGTACTCTCTGCATCTGTATTGCAAAGAGCCGAATTTTTGCTGGAAGTTAGTATCGCCTGGTATGTGAATTCGGTGATTTGTAGTACCTCTGTGATGCCGTTGTTATTATTGATAAAACACCGGCGTTGGAATAGTCACACGCAACTATCGCTGGCTTTGCAGTTGCTGCTGCTGTTTTGTTACGTCACGCTGATTTTGAGATATTTTCCTTTCCCGTTCGTTTATCTGGGCTTGGGGCTTGCGTTACTGGCGCTCCGCAATGGTGTCTTTGGTGCGGCAGTCGCGGGCTTTCAGGTTTCCTTTGGCATTGCTGTTTTTATCCGTATCGGTTGGTTTACCTGGCCACAATATGACAACCATCTGCTGATGCTGTTTGTTTATTTGCCCATTTTAATCACGCTGATCCCACCGTTATTGCTGGCGATTTTTGTTGATGCCTTGCATATGCGCGAACAGCAGTTGTTTGCCCGCGAATCTATGTTTCGGGAAGCGATGGCGGCCTCGGCACTTGGTATGGCGCTGATTTCAATCGATGGACAGCTGCTCAAGGTTAATCGGGCATTATGTGACATGCTGGGTTACACCGAATGGGAGCTGAGTAACCTGCTCTGGCCTCAACTGTTGCATCCTGATGATGTCGCTGCGGATGTTAATTTACAGCAGCTATTACTGAGTAACCGACAAAACTCCTATCGTTTGGAAGCACGGTATTTGTGTAAAAATGATAAGCCGCTTTGGGTTTTGATTGTTGTTTCTATGGTGCGCGATGATCGCGGGCTGCCGCATTATTTTGTGTTGCAGGTAGAAAATATTGATAGCCGCCGCCATAGCGAAGAACGGGAGCGCGAGTTATTTAACCGTTATTTATTAGCCATCGAAGCCGGACAAGTCGGTGTATGGGAATATCAGCCACAGCATCAAATACTGAATTGGGATGAGCGCATGTTCGATTTGTATGGGCTGGATCGACATCATCTTATGATGTCATTTTCGCTCTGGAAAAGCTGCGTTCATCCAGACGATCTGCCGCAACTGATGCAACAAATTGATCTTGCACTGCGCGAAACCAATATTCTGGACAGTGAGTTTCGTGTGATCTACCCCGATGATTCTATTCACTATCTGCGAACGCACGCGATGGTCGAACGGGATGCGGAAGGGAATGCATCTCGCATGGTGGGAACGAATTGGGATATCACCGAACTGCGGGCATTGATGAATGACTTATCGCACGAACGGGAGCTGTTGCGCACCACCTTACTCTCCATCGGTGAGGCAGTGATCATGACTGATCAGAAAGCGCGGATCGTATTTATGAATCCGGCGGCGGAACGGATGCTGATTTGTACGAATAACAATGTGTTGTATTGCTCGATTGATGATGTGATGAAAGTGGTGGATGCCGATGGGAATCCATTGCAAAACCCGCTACATACGGCATTGGAACAGCGGCGTTTGGTGTATCTGGATCATGATGCGTATCTGCAGATCATGGATGGTACGACGATTGCTATCCAGGATTCTGCAGCCCCCATTTTGCGTAATAACAATGAGTTATTAGGTGGTGTCTTGGTCTTTTCCGATGTCACGGAAATGCGTTCGTTGCAAAAACGTTTGGGTTATCAGGCCAGCCATGATCCTCTCACTGGCCTGATTAACCGTTCCGCATTTGAAACTATATTGCAGGATGTAGTGAAAGAATCGGTCATGACCGCTGGGCACAGTGTGCTGGTGTTCCTCGATTTGGATCATTTTAAGCAAGTGAATGACAGCGCCGGACATGCGGCGGGCGATGAGTTGCTAAAACGGTTGGCCAGTTTAATGAACGCCAGAATGCGCGCTTCGGATATTGTCGCGCGTTTAGGCGGAGATGAGTTCGGCCTTATTTTCCGTAATTGCTCGGTGGATTACGCCGACTCACTGATCCATGAAATCATTAATGATATTGATAAGTTTGAGTTTCGCTGGGAAGGACAACGCTTCCATGTTGGTGCCAGTGCTGGTCTGGTTCCAATCAATGATCAATTCACCAACTTTAACTCGCTACTGGCTTGTGCCGATCAGGCTTGCTATGACGCTAAACGGGCGGGGCGTGGTCAGGTAAAACGGGTATCCACATCTTTTTAATGGCCTATAGCGTCGATTTCTGCCGAGGGCTTTATACCCTTCGTACTTGAAGTCGCAGCGTCGTTGACGGTGTTCACTCCCCCCAATCACATAGCATCTCTATGCTCATGGGGATTCGCTCTCTTGTCGCCTTGCTGCAACTCCAATTACTTTGGGTATATAATCGGATTTCTTCTCTTTTCGTTTGTCAGTATCTTCCTCACATGAATCAGCGTCAAAAACTAGAATTACTGGCTCCGGCCAAAAACCTCGAATTTGGTATCGAAGCCATTAACCATGGCGCTGATGCACTGTATATCGGCGGCCCAACTTTTGGTGCGCGCGCGGCGGCGGGCAATAGTGTGGCGGATATTGCAAAACTGGCAGCGTATGCACATCGCTATGATGCCAAAGTGCTGGTGGCATTTAATACCATTTTACGTGATGACGAATTGGAAGATGCACAGCGCCTGACACATCAGTTATACGATGCAGGGGTGGACGCTCTGATTGTGCAGGATCTGGGTTTGTTACGTCTGGATCTGCCGCCAATTGCCTTGCATGCCAGTACACAGTTAGATAATCGCACTCCTGAAAAAGTCCGCTTTCTGGAAGAGGTGGGTTTTTCGCGCGCCGTGTTAGCGCGTGAATTATCACTGCAACAGATCCGCGAGATTGCACAACACACGTCGATCCAGCTGGAGTTCTTTATTCATGGCGCACTGTGCGTCAGTTACAGCGGTCAGTGTTATATCAGCCATGCCATTACCGGTCGCAGTGCCAATCGTGGCGAATGTGCACAGCTTTGTCGTGTGCCTTGCACGTTAGAAAATCGCGATGGCGTCGCGTTGGCTAAAGATCAGCATCTGCTATCACTGAAAGACATGAATCAAAGTGCGAACTTGCAAGCACTGGCCGAGGCCGGGATCAGTTCGTTTAAAATCGAAGGCCGCTTAAAAGATCTTTCCTATGTGAAAAATGTCACGGCCTGGTATCGCCAGCAGTTGGATGCCATCATGGTCGGTCAACCACAATGGCAACGAGCTTCTGTGGGGCGTAGTCGTTATACCTTTACACCGAAGCCGGAAAAAAGCTTTAACCGTGGTAGCACCGACTATTTCCTGCATGGTCGGCAGATCGAAATTAATTCTTTTTTAAGCCCGAAATTTGCCGGTGAACCAGTCGGTAATGTCAGCCGGTTAGGGGATAAATGGCTGGAAGTGCAAAGTAATGAGATTTTTCATAACGGCGACGGCATCAGTTATTTTAACCAGAAAAAAGAGCTGGTGGGGCTGCGGGTCAATCGGGCGGAAGGCAATCGCTTATTCCCTGCTGAAGCCATGCGAGGCTTAAGTGTTGGCACGGAGTTGTTTCGCAACCATGACCAAGAGCTGGAAAAGCTGCTGGAGAAAAAATCAGCCGAACGGCACATCCGCGTAAATCTGCAGCTCAGTGAGACTGATGAAGGTGTTCGTTTACAAATCACCGATGAGCAAGGTGTCAGTGCCTCTGTCGCGTTAGCTCTGGTGAAAGAACCCGCCAGTAACCCTGAGCGGGCATTAACGACACTGCAAGAACAACTGGCCAAACTTGGGAATACCATGTTTGTTGCGGATAAAGGGGAACTTGCGCTCTCCCAACCGTGGTTTATTCCGGTCAGTAGCCTGAATGCATTACGGCGCGATGCCGTGCAGCAATTGGAATTAGCCCGTGTTGCCGCTTATCAGCGTCCAGTGCCGAGTGCCCAGCGTTCTCCACTAGCGGTATTCCCGCAGCAAAAGCTCACTTATCTGGGCAATGTATATAATCAGCAAGCAGCGGCGTTTTATCAGCAACACGGCGTTGGCACGATTGCTCCGGCTTATGAGATGAATCAGGAGACCGATGAAGTCTCATTGATGATCACCAAACATTGTTTACGTTACAGTTTTAACCAATGCCCAAAAGAGCGGGAGCCCGGTTTTAAACCTGAATCATTGGTGTTAAAAATGGGCAAAGACGCCTTCCGACTGAAGTTTGACTGTAAACGCTGTGAGATGCATGTACTGGGTAAATCGAAGCAGTCACGGTTGAGCAAATAAAAAAGGCGTAGCTTTTACACTACGCCGGAAGAAATAGTTCTATCTAAACGCGGAACTGTCCTAGCAATTGCCGCAACCGGTGTGCCATCTTCACGATATCATTGCCTGCTGACGAGGTTTGCGTTGCTAGCGTTGCTTGCTGGCGGGTTGCCTGATTCAAATCGGTCAGGCTGTGATTTATCGCTTCAACTACGGTACTTTGCTGCTCTGTCGCGGCGGCGATCTGGAAGGTCATATCGCTGGCCTGACTGATCACACTCTGAATATTATTTAAGACGCTCGATGCCTCGTTAACCATGTCTAAGGTATCCGCCATCTGGCTGGAACCTTTTTCCATCGCGGTGACCGCATTATTGACCCCTGATTTTAACGACGAGATCATTTGTTGTATGTCAGCGGTGGATTTTTGCGTGCGACTGGCCAGTGTTCTGACCTCATCGGCCACGACGGCGAACCCACGGCCTTGTTCGCCCGCACGAGCGGCTTCGATGGCTGCATTGAGTGCCAGCAGATTGGTTTGTTCAGCAATGCCACGGATCACATCTAACACCGAGGTGATCTTCTCAGACTCCTCTGCCAGTTTCATGATCATGCTGGATGCTTCATTGACCGACATCGAGAGTAATTGGCTGTTTTCCACGTTACGTTGTAGTAAGGCGATACCTTGTTGGGTGCCTTGTTGCGCTTCTTCAGTCTGGTGAGCTGCCGATTGCGCATGCTGGGCAATATCGCGTACCGCATGATTTATTTCGGTAAATGCAGTGACCAAACTATCCAGTTCCTGACGCTGTTTGTGAGTTAAACGATCGGACTGCTCGGAAATATCATGCAACTCATTGGTTGATACATCTAAGGTGTTGGCGTTTTGCTGGATCTCACGGATCAACGTTTGTAACTTATTCAAAAACTGATTCACGCTGCCTGCCAGTGCACCCAGTTCATCTTGTGAGGTGATTGGAATTCGGCTGACCAGATCACCCTCACCGCGGCTAATATCTTCTATTTTGTCGTGCACTAAATTAATGCTGTTGATGATGATTTTAGGTAACTGCCAAGTCAGTAATATCCCGATCAATATCGCACCGGCAGATAATAAGATGGTCAGCCATTGACGCGAATTAGCCACTTTGCTGGAGGCTTCTTGTGTCGTGGTCGCAATCGCATCAAGATCATCCGTACCCAGATTGTAGTAGTCGCGAACTTTTTGAAACACGGGCATAGTCGCGATGGTTTTTGCCACGGCGGCATCCTGTTGCCCCGCATCGACTAACGAAAACACTTGTAGTGCACCACTTTTCCACGCCTCAAAATCACTTTTAAAATCACCAAATTTTGCCGTGACCTCAGGATACGCGCTCATACTGGATAAAAAACTCATCATGCGGTCAGCCGCTTGTTGGCTATTCTCATCAAAATCAGCGCGTAATTTTTGCGAATTACTCCGGTTTGCGCCCATTTGCAGATATTCATGCTGTGCGGTTAATGCCTGATACAAATCGCGATCGGCGTTGAGTACCACACCTTGTGCTTTTAGTAAGTGACCAGCAAAAATATCAGTATTGTGCTGCAGTGTTGCCAGTGTCTGATAACTGATCACACTCAATATCAGTAGCAGAATAGTTAAGATGGCCTGTCCGAAAACAATTTTTGTACGGATCGTGAGTGATGTCAGCATGGTATTGGTGTCCTGATAGGCGCAGCGTGATGCACAATCCTTATGCCACGGGTGCTTTAATGAATGTGCAATTACATTTTATTAACAATTGTAGGTTAATCAGGATGTTTTTTCATGGCGAATGAACAGTTACTTCACGGTATGATGGGAAAAATGAATCTGATACAGGATCGCGTATGTCGATTTGGGTGGATGCCGATGCGTGTCCGAATGTGATTAAAACGATACTCTTTCGTGCTGCTGAACGAACGGCTACCGCATTAATTTTGGTGGCTAATCAGACTATTTCTATCCCTCCCAGCCGTAATATTCGTACGCTGAGAGTCGAATCCGGGTTTGATGTCGCTGACAATGAAATTGTAAAACGGGTGGAAGCCGGTGATCTGGTGATCACCAGTGATATTCCGCTTGCCGCAGATGTCATTGATAAAGGGGCATTCGTCTTATCGCCACGGGGTGAAGAATTTACCAAAGAAAATATCCGTGGGCGTCTGAATATCCGTGATTTTATGGACACTATGCGTGCCAGTGGTATTCAAAGCGGCGGCCCGGCGGCACTCAATGATACGGATAAACGCACGTTTGCGAATGCACTGGATCGTTATCTGGCGCGTCAAAAATAAGTGTCAGGACTAAATCACAAATAGAAAAAAGGGATACAGAAACTGTATCCCTCAAAATGTTTTTTATCCGAAGTTATTCGCTGTCACTGCTAAACCAACCGGAGGCTTTTTTCTCTTTCGCTTTACCTTCACTGGTCATCATCGACTTCGCACCTTCAGAAACGTTTCTGGTAGCATCGGCTTTCGCCTGAACATTATCCGTTTCCGCATCTTGTTGTTTGAGCTCACGGTCGATGTAATCGTCAGCACGTTTGGCTTTCGCTTTCAGTGCAGCGAGTTCAGCCTTTTGACGTTCAACCTCTAGTTCCCGCAACTGATCTTCATAGCTTTGGTCGCGGTGTTTATCCGCCTGTGCTGCTTCGGCTTTGGCCTTCTCCCGTGCGGCACTTCTCGCCGCTACCGCAGCTCGCGCCCGCGCTTCTTTACGCTCTTGCGCTTCATACTCTTTACGCGCGCGTTCTTCTTCTGCTTTCATTTCGGCTTCGGCTTTACGCTGTGCCGCTTGTTCAGCCGCCACACGATCTTGTTGCACCTGATCAATGGTTGCTAATTGATCTTGTAATGACTGTGCAGATACCGACGATGTGATCAAAAGCAATGAGAGAGCAATTAATGATTTATTCATTCGAACTCTCAATCGTTATGACTTGGCAGGACAAGTCGCATTCGGTTGTAAACGGGTTTCTTCGCCATCAGTTGAGATGACGAGCGCAACACCTGGAGAAAATTCACACATTTTACCGACTTGCGCAGAGTTGTAGGTCTGACCATCTTCGATATAGGTCAGCGATACGCCATCAACCAACACGGTGTCTTTCACCAATGAACCGGCTGCGGCACCTACACCGGCACCACCTGCGACACCGACAACGGTACCCGTTTTAGAATGGTTGCTCGTTTTGTTACCAATCACCCCACCAGCAACAGCACCGAGAATGCCACCAATCATCTGGGCATTTTGTTTGCCTTCGGTATTATCGACTTCAATTTTGGCTGGCATCACCGCCAGAATTTTTACTGTCTTCGCCGCTTGGCGACTGTTGACCTGACCTGCTTTATAGACGTTCGCAGAATATTGTTCACCTGATGTGGAACAACCAGTCAGTAGCGTGGACAGCGTTAATGCAAGTGCGGAAAGCGTAAATTTGTTCATTTTTATCCCGTGTCATTAGTATGAAAATCTTCAGGATTTTAAAATAACAATATAGCGTTGTCAGAGCTGAATGATGACAACTGGCTGATCTGACAGGGAGGGGAAAGCCTCAGTTTTACTTATTCCACTCGCCAGTCTGAGTTGTATATTTCTCCAGCCAACTGAATAAGAAAGGATTGAGCATGATCGAAAAAATCGCGCCGGCCAGTACCAGATCACGGGCTTCATTCGGTAATAATTTCAGATAAATAGCCAGACCAACCAGAATAAACGCGAATTCACCGATTTGAGCCAGACTAGCGGAAATGGTTAATGCCACCGTGTTGGAATAACCAAACAGACGGACCAAGCCATAAGCGGCCAGTGATTTACCGGCGATAATGATCAACACTGTCAGCAATACCGCCAGCGGTTCACGCAGTAAGACACTGGGATCAAACAACATACCTACGGAGACAAAAAACAACACGGCAAATGCGTCACGCAGTGGCAAGGTATCGTGTGCGGCTTTATGACTCAGTTCAGAACCACTTAACACTACACCGGCAAAAAACGCACCGAGCGCAAATGACACGCCAAAGAGTTTCACCGCACCAAAGGCGATGCCGAGTGCAATCACCAATACGGCGAGGGTAAATAATTCACCGGAATGGGTGTCAGCAGTACGTAGCAAGATCCAAGGGATCAAACGGCGGCCAATGACGAACATAAACAGAATAAAAGCGAGCACTTTGCCGAGTGTAATGGCCAGTTGCAGCCATAAATTTACGGATGAATCGGCATGATCAGAGGGTGCCAATACCGGCAATAGCACTAATGCCAGCACCATCACCAAATCTTCGACAATCAGCCAGCCAATCGCAATTTGGCCTTCGCGTTTTAGCAGCAAACCTTTGCTTTCCAGTGCACGTAATAACACCACCGTACTGGCCGTCGACAGGCTCAGGCCAAAGACCAGACCCACGTTCCATGACCAGCCAAACAGTTTGCCGGCCACTGCGCCTAACAGGGTCGCCAGCACGATTTGTAAGATAGCACCGGGGATCGCGATGTATTTCACGGATAGGAGATCTTTGACCGAAAAATGCAGCCCGACGCCAAACATCAGTAAGATCACCCCCAGTTCCGCTAATTCGGCTGCTAAGGCTTGGTCAGCGACAAATCCGGGCGTGAAAGGGCCACAGAGCACACCGGCCAGCAGATACCCCACCATATTCGACAGGCGCAACCGATGTGCAATCATGCCGAAAATAAATGCCAGTGTCAGGCCACCTACGAGTGTCGTGATCAGGGGCAGCGTGTGGGGCATCAGGTTCTCCTGTTAATGTGTGTTGCTGTTATTCGCCATACGGCGCAAAGCCAGCCAAGGGATCAAACTGCCAACCAGTGCCATGGTGGCAATTAAAATAATTTTAGCGTCTGGCAGCAAAGAAACCATCTGCATACCAATAGCGCCCAGAATAAAAGAAGAGAATGTCAGCAGCGACGAGGCGGCACCGATATCACTGTGTACTTGTTCCAGCACCATATGGTTACACAATGGGCGACTGATGCCCATACAAAACGAGACTGCAAACATCGAGGCGGCGAAACTGACACTAGTCGGATGCCAGAATAACATCACTAAACCAGCCGCAAACATCCCCGCCAGTGACCAGTTCAGGATCTGCATGGAAGATATGCGGCCACTTAATTTAGCGCAACTGAATGAACCAGCCATTAAGCCAATCGCGTTAAAACCGAATAACAGTCCAAACTGCTGCGCTGACAGCTGAAAGTCGTGCATGTAAATACTGCCGGAAGCTGCCAGGAAGGAGTAAAAAAACAGCGGCGTAATGGAAAATACCAAGGTCAGCGAACGGTATGGTTTGTTTTCAAATAACACGATATAGCGTCGTAATACGGCGGTAACGCCGCCTTGTGTCCGGTGGATCTCAGGTTCTTTCAGCGTGAGCGTGCCGAAAAAAGCAGCCACGGCCAGCACCACATGACTAATAAAGATAACCCGCCATGACAGATGTTCGATGACCCAACTGCCCAGCATCGGTGCCAGCATCGGCACCAGCGGCACAATCACACCGATATAGGCCATGACTTTTTTCTGCTGTTCACCGGTGTAGAGATCTTTGGACAATGTCAGACATAACGACGAGGCAGCAGCAGCGCCACACCCTTGCAGAAAACGAGCTAGTACCAGCTGGCCAATCGATTGTGCCATCGCACAAAACAGACTTCCGGCAATGAAGATCAATATTCCGACAAATAACACCGGACGGCGGCCAAAACGATCAGCCAGCGGACCATAAATTAATAAAAACAGACTGAAGGTAATGAAAAATATCACTAATGAGAAATTTGCTTCCGCCAGCGACAACTGCCACAAATTTTGCAGCATGGGCAAAGCGGGTAGATACATATCAGTTGCCAGTGCCGGAAAACCAGCCAGCAGAATAATCAGGACAAACGGCGGCATTACAGAACCTTTTTCTGATAATAGAAGGAAATACAGCAGTAACAAAAAAGTAACAGTTTGCGTCAATCAATACCAGTCTGAAAAAGACGTTTTATGTAACCGGTTGCAACGGGAGAGGCTACGCCTGCGGAAAACAGGCGTAGAAAATGATATGTAAGAATAGCAAATCAGAAGGCGTCGCTGACGATCTCTTTGGTAAACGATTTCTCGCAGAAATGGCATTTCAGACGCACTTCGCCTTGTGTCGAACGCACACCAAAACGGCTACGCACTGGCTCCCGGTGGCTGATGCAATTTGAGTTTGGGCAGGCAAATACGCCGACAATCATTTCCGGCAATTGCAGTTGATGTTTGGTCACTACTTTGAAATCAGCAATGATATTTACGGTGGCTTGTGGGGCAAACAGCGCCAGCTGATTTGCCTGATCGGCGGTGAGTTGCGTGTTTTCCACCTTGATCAAATCTTTGGCTCCCAGTGCCGCAGAAGGCAGGTTCAGACCCACGGTAATGCGCTGACGCGTATCCAACAGGTGGAACAGTTTCAGGATCTTAATACCCTGACCAGCAGGAATATGGTCTATGACTGAGCCGTTGCAGATCGCCTCGACTTGCAGCTGTTTTTTCTCTGGCATGATCGGCTCCTTATACTTCTTCGTTCAACACTAACGCCAGCAGTGCCTGACGTGCATACACGCCATTTCCCGCTTGCTGGAAATAATACGCATGTGGTGTTTCATCTACATCGGTGTGGATTTCATCCACGCGTGGCAATGGATGCAGGATCTTCATATTCGGTTTTGCTGTTTTCAGCTCATCAGCAGTCAGTACGAATTTAGCCGCAATGTGGCGATATTCCGATTCTTCAAAACGTTCTTTCTGCACGCGAGTCATATACAGAATATCCAGCTCCGGCATTACTTCTTCGATGGACTCATGGCAGCTGAACTCGATGCCTTTTTCTGTTAACTCTTCGCAGATGTAGTCGGGCATAGAGAGCGCTTCAGGCGCGATAAAATAGAAACGTGCGCCAAACAAACTCAGGGCTTGTGCCAGTGAATGCACAGTCCGGCCATATTTCAGATCGCCGACAAAGGCCAGTTTCAGACCATCGAGCGTGCCTTGCGTTTCATAGATACTAAACAGATCGAGCAGTGTCTGCGTTGGATGCTGGTTGGAACCATCGCCGGCATTGATCACCGGAATAGAGGAGAACTCTGCCGATAACCGCGCAGCGCCTTCCTGCGGATGACGGATCACAAACGCATCGGTGTAAGAGGTGATCACGCGCACGGAGTCGGCCAGTGTTTCCCCTTTTTTCGCCAGCGAGGTATTACCCGCATCAGCAAAACCAATCACGGAACCGCCAAGGCGATGCACCGCAGTTTCAAAAGAGAGACGGGTACGGGTTGAGGCTTCAAAAAAGCAACTCGCAATGACTTTATGCTGCAACAGATCATGACGTGGCGTCTGTTTCAGGCTGCTGGCCGTTTTTACGACCAGTTCCAGATCGCTACGGGTGAGATCCGCAATCGACAGGATGTGTTTTTTATACAGGGGGTTGGCCATGGCTGTAGTGTCCTCAGACAGGATTGGAGCGCGCGTTCCAGCGGTGCTCTGGGTGTAAAGGCACAGAAAAAAGCCCCATTTGCAGGGGCTTTTGGCATGAGATCGGAAGAATGGCAGCGCCATTGCCGGCAGGCTGTTGCGGCTGTGCGCAAAAAGTCAGAGCAATGTCTTGATGCATGATGAGGCGTCCATTCTGTCAGTGCGCGCTGATTATAGTTGATGGGGGGGTGTGTGTTAAGCGAGCAGATACAAAGATCTGTGTTTAAAAAACACCGGAAGATCGATTTTTTTGCTGAAATCATAAGCAATTAGCTAAAAAAGCAGCAAAAGAATCAACCGACAGAAAAATTGCTTTACCTTTCAGGGTCAGTTTGTATAATCGCCAGCGTAAATTGCAGGGGCGTAGTTCCAATTGGTAGAACAGCGGTCTCCAAAACCGATGGTTGGGGGTTCGAATCCCTCCGCCCCTGCCAAATTAAACCAGCGAAAGCTGGTTTTTTCGTTTCTGGCTTCCGGTAAATTAATTTCGTTAGCATTAACGTACCTTCCGTAACATCCGGCCAGACAGGCTGGTATCAAATCTCCAGATGTGATCGAAAATCTTCATCAGTGATGGTTTACCATGGCGCGATAAGCTCACCGCATTAAAGCGATTGCCGTTGCGTTTGATCTGTAGTGCTTGCTGTTCGGTATCGATACTTAAACGCTGGGCAATAAAATCGGATAACACTACGGCATCGGCGTTGCTGAATCGCTCTTGTTGCATGTAATTCATCACCTGATGCATGCAGGGTTCGAGATCGGTGCCGCCTTTGAATGAGCAACCAAGGAAGTTTAAGGCCTCTTGTAGTCCCTCTGGGCCCGTCAGCTCATAAGTAACGACATCGGTGGAAAACAACATGATCACACAAGCGCGATTTTCGGAAAGCGCGATCTGCAATAGCGCAAAACAAAATCCTTTCGCACAATCTTCCGGATAACCGCTCATCGAGCCGGAAGTATCAATACAGACTATGAATGGCCCCTTGGTATCTTGTGTTTCACCAAAGGTTCGCCGTTCACTCAATACGGTTTCCGGACTACGATTTTGTCCCATAAATTGATAATTCAGCAGTCGTCGTTCTGCCAGTTGCTTATAGAAGATGGTTTCTAACTCGGGTTCGGTCAGCAAAACAGTTTCTGAACTTAGCAGGCGATTTATCTCATTGCTTTGATGAATTCCCACCAGATCGTCGGGGACGCTGTCCTGCGGTACATCTTGCCACTCCTGCACTTCGACCTGCTCAATATATTCTTCGGCATGACTATCTTGCGTAGCGGCACGACCTAAATCGTCGGCAATCTTTTTTAATTCCGGGTTACTGGCGAGGAAGCTGGCATAGTGCCGAAATAAGGTGCTATTGCCTTGTAACAAATGCGTTGCCGTGAGATCCCACAGTTTACCGGGGTGTTGAGGTGCCAGCGTTTCATCTAATTCCCCCGCGACTTGCATGCGCAACGCCAGCTCTTGCAGCAGTCGCTCGCGTTCTTGTTCTGCAAAGGCAATTTCTAACGACAACACGCGGGATGAAAGATGCTCCCGCCATTTCTGCATGAAAAGTTGCTTACGGTTTGCCGGATTGGCGTGACTGAGGCTCAGTAATAAGTTTTGTGCATCGGTATGGAAGTCGCTTTGTTGTAATTGGAACAACACCCGCACGCTATGTTGGGTGAACTGTTCTGCACTGAGACCAAGCGTTTCCAGATAAAGGATATACTCTTGCTGCAAATCATCCGGCACGGGAATGTTTTTCATCTGAGCCGGTAGTGTCTGGCCCCATTGTTGAACATGATCCTGTATGTTTTTGAAAAACAGAGGATGCTCATTCATAAATTGCGAGACTTGCGGTGACGACATGACGGTCGACACCAGATCTTGCACCATCTGGGTTTCATTGATCGACAATAATAGCGATAGCGTTTGTAAATCGACCATGGGCTAATGTCCGGCTAACTGAACCAAGGATTCAAGGCTATGCAAATTAGCGTCTAGTTGCTGCTGCAGGTTTTTCACTTCACTGTCCAGGCGCAGGAAACTCTCTTCAATCGCTGTCAGTGATTCCTGTGCCAGAAACAGATGCGGGCATTCGGCAGTGAATAACAGATATTGTTTTTTCATCTCATCCCGCAGCTTGCGCCAGTCATTTTGCATGCCATCCAGTTGTTCCCTCCAGGTCTTCTGTTGCCATTCCGGCAAGCCTTGTTTACCGGAAATCGTCAGTGCAATCGGTCGGTTGGCACTATCCCGGCCAATCAGAATGGCTTGTCCGTCAGTACCCTGAATATCGGTATCGAAGCGTAGCGAAACCATGCTCTGATCTTCCTGCAAACGGACAGGCACTGGTTCTTGTTTATGCAGCCAAAGCATCAATTCTTTGCGGCGTAAAGTCGCGTATTTAATTTCACGCTCCGGGTTCTTAGGATCAAGATAGGCTGTTTGTAAAAATATCAGTCGGTAATTTTCCGCCACCGGGCTTAATCCGGCGGTTTTAAAATCGAGATGCCAGCCTTTACTACGTGGGCGGATCAGCTTTTGCGCTGGTGACAGACGGCAACCCAGGATCTTGGTTTGTTCCCGTTGATATTGCTGTAATTCTGTTTGTAAACGTTTCAGCGAAAAATGTAATGCTTCCTGTCCGAACGCCTGTTTACAGGCAAAATCATGCAGTAAGGTTTCGATCTGCTGTCTGGCATAGAGGTCATGCCAAAGGCAGTCTTTCAACAGCAGCAGATCCAGACTGTTTATTCTTTGCCGACCATTAAAAAAGGCGCTGGCTTGCAGCAGACGCAAGGCTTTTTTCCAACGGCGATCTGAAACATACATCGAGTCGAGCTGCTCGCTGTTTTGCTGGCTGAGTTGGAAGATATGATCGCGCAGGGCATACAACTGCTCAAAGATCGTGTCTGGCAGCGCAACCTGCGTCAATGCGCGTTGCCATTCATTATATTCGTCGTCATGAATTTTAAGATCGGCGGCCACAGGATCATGTTGTGGATCTTGCCGGCTGATCAGCATGGCGCGGAAATTTTGTTTGTCCTGAATGCGATCCATCCAGATACGCATCAGCATACGGTCATATAAGGCTTCCAGACCACTGTCTTTCTGCGGCAGTTCATTCGACGCCGTAACCAGTAAGCGCATTGGAACGGAAACTTCCCGCTCACCATTGCGGAAACGGTGTTCGTTGATGACGGTCAGCAGGGTATTCAGGATCGCCGGGCCGGCTTTCCAGATCTCATCGAGAAAGACGACTTCGGCATCGGGTAGATAGCCTTCAGTCAGGCGCATATAGCGGCCATCATCTTTTAAAGCCTGGATCGACAATGGGCCAAACACTTCTTCCGGCGTGGAAAAGCGAGTCATCAGATATTCAAAAGCCCGGCTATCATTGAAGGCATGGATCAAGCGGCGGGCAATCAGGCTCTTGGCAATCCCGGGTGGGCCAAGCATGAAGACACTTTCCCCTGACAAAGCGGCCAACAGGCACAGCCGGATGACGTCTTTACGTTCAAACAGACCCTGAGATAGGGCATCAATCAACCGACCGATACGATCCTGAAGGTGTTTATTACTTTGCATGGCGCCATTCTCCGCCGTTATCTTCACTGCTGCGCGGCCTAAATTAACTGTAGTTTGCCGGAACAATTATTTTTCAGGCTTGTTTTATATCATTGATCCGCCTGAATTCGGTTTATCTATTGTCATTGAAATGATTTCTACGAATGAATGATGGCTGTGATAATAGATGTGATACTGGCGACTGTCTTTTGTGGGATGACTCTGGTATTTATGCGTCTGTCTTTACACGAGGTCTGCTGTGCCAAAATCAATTTTGCATCATTTGCATATAACCGACTGGCAATTACGTCATCCGGAACAATTACCTTATGCTCCGCAGCCAATGTCGAGTCAAGCACAACCTGTTTGCTGGGTGGTGGGAACGTTACCGGAATGGATTGCTGATCTGTGCTTAGTTTTACCGGTCGCTACTTATCAGCATTTAGCTCAAGTCGCCGATTTACCGGCACAATTAGCCGCACATGATTGGGTTTTATGGAGTGGTGACAACAGCATTCCGGCGCATTTTTCTCACCCGTATCAGCTTTCATTCACCTCAGCTGCTTCTGCGAAGCAACAACTATGGCATCAGATCTGTCAGTATGAATATTGAATTTTTTGTTCCGGAAAAAAGCGACATTCAATCGTTATATGAGATTGAATGTCGGGCCCATGCATACCCGTGGAGCCATCATTTACTGTCGTCCAATTTTGGTCAGCGTTACGTCAATGGTGCCATCAGACATCAGCAGCAAGTAATTGGTTTTTACATTGCCGATATGTTGCTGGATGAAAGTACGCTGATGAATATCTGTATTGATCCGCGCTGGCAGCGACATGGCTTCGGTCAGCTATTATTAGAGCATTATCTGCAACAAACCGCCGAGCGTGGTTGTATCCAGTGGTGGCTGGAAGTCCGCGCATCGAATGTTACAGCGCAAACGCTGTATGAGAAAAAAGGTTTTCATCAGGTTGGTGTACGGAAAAACTATTATCAAAACGGAAATGTCAGTGAAGACGCACTTGTGATGCACAAATATGGCATTGATGATTAGAGATAAATGGCTAATGCGTGATCTGATCACGATGGTGTCGGTGTTCTGCGCCGTCTCAGTGCATGCTGGGTCGGTATATAAATATGTCGATGCCAATGGTGTGGTCAGCTATACCGATCAATATGCTCGCGCACAGCCGTTTAATCCGGTTGAAATTGAGATCTGGGAGCCGGATCAGGATGCCGTGCAGTTGCGGTACACCAAAAACGGTAACCTTTATCTACATAACAGCCTGTATGGCCCGGTCACCGTGACATTAAAAATGAACCGTCAGGATAACATCATCGCGCATCGCAATTTATCTCAGCCAATTGTCGTTGCAGCGAGAACCGAGATGTTTGTCGATCAGGTGCATTACATGGGGCAGGGTGAATTGGAGTTCGGATTTCATTTCTCGGTGGGTACACCGTCAGATATTCAGGCCGATCATTCGTTGTTGCGCGCCCCGTTTCACGGTAGTTTCCAAATATCCCAAGCCTTTAATGGCGGCTATAGCCACAATTTACCCGGCAATCGTTATGCAATGGATATTGCAATGCCAGTAGGGACACCTATTTTAGCGGCAAAATCCGGTACGGTGCTCGATATGCGGGACAGCTATGACGGACATAGCGCTAATCCGGCAGACAGAGCCAGAACGAACTACATCCGGTTGTTGCACGCTGATGGCACGATGACGCTGTATGCCCATTTAAAAGCGCAGAGCGGTGTTGTCCGCCCTGGTCAGCATGTTAAGGCCGGCCAGTTGTTGGCGTTATCAGGTAATACCGGATACAGTACCGGGCCACACCTGCATTTTGCCGTACAACGCAATGACGGTGCGCGATTAGTCTCTATTCCTTTTGATTTACAGGGAATCGTTCCGCAAAAAGGCATCTGGCTGGCTGGCCAGTCGGCACAACTCAATTGATATCGACGATTAATCTATCGGCATAACCGATATCAGTAATCATATGTTGCGATTACGCGAGAAAAACGCGTTAATCATGCCAATTAATTCACTCTAAACCTGTTTTGTGCGTTTTTTTTCATGAGCAGAGCAGGTAGAGTATCACCCCCATTTATTTTCGGGATTGTGCGTAAGTTCTCAGAAATTGGCCGGTAGACTGAGTCCGCAATTTCCGAAAATAGAGCTTAAGATGCAGGTACGTTTTTGTGTTGAACCGTCTACACTATTGCCTGCGAATTTTGAACCGGTCGCTGTGGGCAGTAATGCAGCGTCATTTTTCACTATCAGGGAAAAATCATGCAGATTGGAATACCGAGAGAAAGCCTTGCCGGTGAGACGCGGGTCGCTGCGACTCCGAACACCGTTGAGCAACTAAAAAAACTCGGCTTCGACGTGGTTGTCGAATCTGGCGCGGGTGCACTGGCCAGCTTTGATGATGCCGCGTATGTGGCCGCCGGCGCCAGCGTGGCGGTGTCTGCCGATATTTGGCAGGCCGATATTATTTACAAGGTGAATGCCCCGTCCGATGCTGAAATCGGTCTGATCAAAGAAGGCGCCACCTTAGTCAGTTTCTTGTGGCCAGCACAAAACCCTGAGCTGGTGGCCAAACTGTCGACTAAAAAAATCAATGTGCTGGCGATGGACATGGTGCCGCGTATTTCGCGTGCGCAGTCATTGGACGCACTCTCTTCCATGGCCAACATCGGTGGTTACCGTGCGGTGATTGAAGCTGCCCACTCGTTTGGTCGCTTCTTTACCGGTCAAATTACGGCGGCAGGTAAAGTACCTCCCGCGAAAGTGCTGGTGATTGGCGCCGGTGTAGCCGGTCTGGCGGCGATTGGTTCTGCTCGTTCACTGGGCGCCATCGTGCGTGCCTTTGATACCCGTCTGGAAGTAGCGGAACAAATCGAATCCATGGGTGGCGAGTTCCTGAAACTCGACTTCGGTGGTGAAGACGGTTCATCCTCTGACGGTTACGCCAAAGTCATGTCCGATGAGTTCATCAAAGCGGAAATGGCGCTGTTTGCTGAACAAGCCAAAGACGTGGATATCATCATCACTACCGCGTTGATCCCAGGCAAGCCAGCACCGAAGCTCATCACCAAAGAGATGGTCGATTCGATGAAACCGGGCTCGGTGATTGTCGATTTAGCGGCTGCTACTGGTGGTAACTGTGAATACACCGTACCGGGTGAATTGGCTGTAACTGATTCCGGTGTGAAAGTGATTGGTTACACCGACCTGCCGGGTCGTCTGCCAACGCAGTCGTCTCAGCTGTATGCGACTAACCTGGTGAACTTAGCCAAGCTGTGGTGCAAAGAGAAAGACGGCAACATCAATCTGGATTTCAACGACGTCGTGTTGCGTAACATGACCGTAGTGCATCAGGGAGAAGTGACCTTCCCGCCACCGGCGATTAGCGTTTCTGCGGCACCGAAACAAGAAGCAGCCAAACCAGCGGCGGCGAAAGTTGAAGAGAAAAAACCGTGCAAGTCGAAAAAATGGCTGGGCGCGGTGGGCTTAGGTCTGTTTGGTCTGTTGGGCCATGTAGCACCGCCAGAGTTCCTGTCACATTTCACCGTGTTTGTGCTGGCCTGTGTGGTCGGTTATTACGTGGTGTGGAACGTCAGTCACTCACTGCATACGCCACTGATGTCTGTAACTAACGCGATTTCCGGCATCATCGTGGTCGGTGCCCTGTTACAAATTGGCAGTGGTTCGGGTCTGGTCTCAGCACTGGCATTTGTCGCGGTACTGATTGCCACCATCAACATCGTCGGTGGTTTCACCGTGACTCAGCGCATGCTGAAGATGTTCCGTAAGGGTTAAGGGGAGCTGACATGTCTCAAGGTTTAGTAACTGCTTCATACATCGTGGCAGCGGTGCTGTTCATTGCCAGTCTGGCGGGTTTGTCGAAACAGGAGACCGCGAAATACGGTAACTGGTTTGGTATTACCGGGATGGCGATTGCACTAATTGCCACTATCGCGAGCCCAAGCGTGCATGGTGTGATTTTTATTCTGGTGGCGATGGTCATCGGTGGTGCGATTGGTGCGCGATTAGCACTGAAAGTCGAAATGACACAAATGCCTGAGCTGGTTGCGGTATTGCACAGCTTTGTGGGTCTGGCGGCGGTACTGGTAGGTTATAACAGCTTCATCGAGCTGTTACCGGCCAATGCCGTACAACAACTGGTGTTGCCATTAAATGGTTCACCGGAAGAAATCATGGCGGCGGCGCAAGCGGCCATTAGCCAACTGGCGCAACAAACTGCCAGTGGTCACGGTCATCTGACCGGCGCGATGCTGAACATCCACCTGACTGAAATCTTCCTGGGTGTGTTCATCGGTGCAGTGACGTTCACCGGCTCTATCGTGGCGTTCGGTAAATTGCGTGGTACTATCAGCTCAAAACCGCTGAACATTCCACACAAACACAAACTGAATCTGTTGGCGGCAGTCGTGTCGTTCGTGTTGATGCTGTATTTTATCAATGTGGGTGGTTCTACCTTCGCTATCATCGTGATGACCCTGATTGCACTGGCGTTTGGCTGGCACTTGGTGGCTTCTATCGGTGGTGCCGATATGCCGGTCGTCGTTTCCATGCTGAACTCCTACTCCGGTTGGGCGGCAGCCGCCGCAGGCTTTATGCTGTCAAACGACCTGCTGATTGTAACCGGTGCGCTGGTTGGCTCCTCGGGTGCCATCCTGTCTTACATCATGTGTAAGGCGATGAACCGCTCGTTCATCTCCGTTATCGCCGGTGGTTTTGGTACTGACGGCGTGGCGTCTTCATCTTCCGAAGAAGAGATGGGCGAATACCGTGAAATGTCACCGGAAGATGTCGCTGAGCTGTTGAAAAACTCCACCTCCGTTATCATCACCCCGGGCTACGGCATGGCGGTGGCACAGGCACAATATCCAGTCGCTGACATCACCCAGAAACTGCGTGATAAAGGCATCAACGTACGCTTTGGTATCCATCCAGTGGCCGGTCGTCTGCCAGGGCATATGAACGTACTGCTGGCGGAAGCGAAAGTACCTTACGATATCGTGCTGGAAATGGACGAAATCAACGAAGACTTCCCAGAGACAGATACCGTACTGGTTATCGGTGCGAACGACACGGTAAACCCTGCGGCTATGGAAGACCCGGGCAGCCCGATTGCGGGTATGCCGGTACTGGAAGTGTGGAAAGCGCAGAACGTAGTGGTGTTCAAACGTTCGATGAACACCGGTTACGCCGGTGTGCAGAACCCTCTGTTCTTCAAAGAGAACTCGCACATGTGCTTTGGTGATGCCAAAGCGACGGTGGAAGCCATTCTGAAAGCGCTGTAATCAGCCCAATCAGAACGCATCAGAGGGAGGCTAACTGGCCTCCCTTTTTTATTTTCGCTATTTACGGCTCAAGCCTACTGTCAATCTGTCGATATACTGAATACAGGGGGAGTCTATGATGCGTAGTATTTGGATATTAATTGGCTTACTTGCCAGCACTGTAGCTTCTGCAGCGGAAGAGGCTGCAGCAAAGACGATGACACCAGCTGCCGCGATTGCGGCTGATCCGGATTATATTCCTCCCAGCACGGCGATTTTTTCAGGTCTTGAACCATCGGCACCAACTGAAGTCAAGGCTCCTTCATCTGGGCAACAGATGTCGCAATCCATTAATGAGGCGCTGAATATTGCACCTAAAAACGCGCAGTCCATTAACGTTACAACAGGGCCTAAACCATTAGATGTTGCTCCATTATCTGTCCCTGATTCTCCGGATAAACAGCAAAGGGGAGTCGCTGCCGGTAGACCGCCACAAAAAGAAAACATCCCAGCTGAGCTACTGCAAGGCACGGTAATACCAGGCTCTGCTGTAGCTGACGATTTGCCAATCATCGAGATATATTCTCAGGAAGAGCTGATCGCGCTTATCAATGACGATAAACATTTACAGCGTGTTGCAAATATTGATGAATGTCAGCTGGTTAAAGACATAGAGCTTCGCGCCAAAGCCGTCATGTTGCCCGCCTACCAATATCTCTGGGGCGATATGTTGTTAACCGGCACCTGCACCCGTAAAAATGTAGAAATGGGTATTGAATACCTGGTGAAAGCAGCACAACAAGGTTTACCGGCAGCTCTGGAGCATCTGGCTCGTTATTATGCCAAGGGGCGCTATGTGCAGCGTGATACGCAGCAGGCGGCTATTTTTATGCATGAAGCTGCTGCACAAGGGTATCTGAAAGCGCAGATCGGCTGGGTGGATATGCTGAACGCAGGGCTGGGCAGTCCGCTGGATTATGAAGAGGCTTATAGCTGGCTGCATCACTCGGTGATTGCGGATGACAAGCAACATAAACGCGCCACTTCGTTATTAGCGCGCTTATCGCGGAAAATGCCACCGCATATCGTTGATCGGGCTAAAACCTACCGCTGGCAATAGCGCTACAGTATATTCTGTAATAACCGGCTGCCAAAATAAGCAACGGCCAGTAAAACATTCCCCGTCAGCGTCATGATCACCAGACGCTGACCGCGCCAACCACGTTGATAATGACCCCATAGCAAAGTGGCATAAATACACCAGGCGATGATGGATAAACCCGCTTTATCCAGATTGCTGGGTGCCAGCATGTTGTCCAGAAACACAAAACCACTCGAGATCGACAACGTCAGTAACACACCACCGATCTGTAACAGACGTACCAACTGTTTTTCGATCGTCAGCAATGGCGGTACATTCTGCAGATTCAGTTTTCTACGTTGCTTGAGCTGATAGCTCAGATATACCTGCAACAGGGCAAACAGGCTGGCAATACTCATCATGGCATAAGACAACAAGGCCAGCGCTATATGCGCGACTAATCCGGGACGATCCCCCAAGCTGGTCAGATAGTGAGTAGGTGTAAATGAGTTGCTGAAGAGCAGTACCATCGCAAAGGCATAAGCAAACGGCAATAAGATCCAGCTATTTTGACGTTGGCTAATACTGGTTAGTCCAATATTAATCAGTAAAGCGACCAATGACGCGACGTTGAGCACACTCAGGTTTTGCACTGATTGCGCCTGAATGATCGCCATGCCCAGTGTTGCCATGTGTAATATGATTGCCAGCCAGGCAGCGGTTAGCACCCGATTAGGGGTATGGGTCTGAGAGCTAAAAAATTGTTGCAACACTAATACGGATGCAAACAGATAGAAGCCTATGCTCAGTAATGCCACGATCAGCATAATTCTTTAATAGCCATCAATAACAAGTGAACCTGCAGTATAGCCTTGTCTGTATTTTGCAGCCAGATGCAGAAAGTAAATGAGAATTATTGGCGCGATTAAAATCAATTTTGCTTACAACCGCGGTTCCGCGAATCCCTTTCTTTAGTATCTGCAGTGACTTGGCTATAATCGACAACAATTTGGCCATAAGCTGCGGAGCCAGTCATGTTTGAAAATTTAACCGAGCGTCTATCCGCCACGTTGCGCAACATCAGCGGGCGTGGACGTCTAACCGACGACAACATCAAAGATACCCTACGTGAAGTGCGTATGGCTCTGCTGGAAGCCGATGTTGCATTACCTGTCGTCAAAGAGTTTGTTAACCGCGTTAAAGAACGTGCGGTTGGGCAAGAAGTCAGTAAAAGTTTAAGTCCAGGTCAGGCTTTCATCAAGATCGTTCATGGTGAACTGATCTCCGTAATGGGTGAAGCAAACCAAGATCTGGATTTAGCGACCCAACCACCAGCAATTTTATTAATGGCGGGTTTACAGGGGGCGGGTAAAACCACGTCGGTCGCCAAACTGGCTAAACTGCTGACAGAACGCCAAAAGAAAAAAGTGTTAGTTGTTTCCGCAGACGTTTATCGCCCGGCAGCGATCAAACAGCTGGAAACATTGGCTAACGATATTGGTGTTGAATTCTTCCCAAGTGACACCAGCCAAACACCATCACAAATCGCCGCTGCTGCACTGGACAGTGCCCGTAAGCGCTATTTTGACGTGTTGATTGTCGATACTGCCGGTCGTTTGCATGTCGATAGCGAAATGATGGAAGAGATCCAGCTGCTGCATAAACAGCTGAATCCTATCGAAACGCTGTTTGTTGTTGATGCGATGACAGGTCAGGATGCGGCGAATACCGCCAAAGCATTCAGCGAAGCATTACCATTAACCGGTGTGATCTTAACCAAAGCCGATGGTGATGCACGTGGTGGTGCCGCACTATCTGTTCGTCATATCACCGGCAAACCGATCAAATTTATCGGTATGGGTGAAAAGACCGATGCGCTGGAGCCATTCCACCCGGATCGTATCGCGTCCCGTATTCTTGGCATGGGTGACGTGCTGTCTCTGATCGAAGAGATGGAACGTAACGTCGACAAAGAAAAAGCCACCAAACTGGCGCAAAAAGTTCAGAAAGGGAAAGGCTTCGATCTGGAAGATTTCCGCGAGCAGCTGGTGCAGATGCGCAATATGGGCGGCATGATGAGTATGCTCGACAAATTGCCCGGCGTTTCTGGTCTGCCAGATAATGTCAAAGGTCAATTGGATGACAAACTCACCGTTCGAATGGAAGCCATCATCAACTCGATGACCAAAGGCGAGCGTCGTAATCCAGATATCATCAAAGGCTCACGTAAAAAACGTATCGCCATGGGCTCAGGTACTGAAATTCAGGACGTGAACCGGTTGCTGAAGCAATTTGACCAGATGCAAAAAATGATGAAGAAAGTAGCCGGTAAAGGCGGCTTACGAAAAATGATGGGAAATATGAAAAACATGTTACCGCCGGGTGGTTTCGGCCGCGGTGGTTTCTGATTTCAGATAGCGGCACATGAGTGCCGCTTTGTTTTTCAGCACATTCTACAAGGTTTGATTTATGCAGCTCATATCTCCGTTCCCTCTAAAATCATTCAATACGTTTGGCCTCGATACCCAGGCCAAAATGGGCTTTGTGCTGAGTAATGAAGCGGAACTCGATACGCTGCGTGGATCTGCGTGGTGGTCAGACTGTCAGCCCCGGTTATTGATCGGCGAGGGCAGCAATATCCTGTTTACTGCCGATTTTAACGGGCTGGTTATTGTTAATCGCCTGAAAGGGATCTCGGTGCAGGAAACGGCGGATGCCTGGTTGTTACATGTCGCCGCCGGTGAAAATTGGCCAGCGCTGATCCAGTGGACACTGCAGCACCAAATGCCGGGGATGGAAAATCTAGCACTGATCCCTGGTACAGTAGGCGCCGCACCGGTACAAAATATTGGTGCTTACGGTGTCGAATTCTGTCAGTTTTGCGACTATGTCGATACGTGGCATTTCGCGGATGGCCATCGTCAGCGTTACAGCGCTGCAGCGTGTCAGTTCGGTTATCGTGACAGCCTGTTTAAGCATGAATTGCATGATCAAGTGATCATTACCGCCGTTGGTTTACGCATTCCAAAACAATGGCAACCGGTAGTGGAATATGGCCCACTAAAAGCTCTGGGTGCCAATGCGACAGCTGAACAAATCTTCATGACGGTTTGTGAATTACGCCAGAGTAAATTGCCTGATCCGACCTTATTAGGCAATGCAGGTAGTTTCTTTAAAAATCCAGTCGTCAGCGCAACGCAAGCTGCAGCACTTAAACAACAACATCCTGCAATACCGTGTTTTGCTGCGGGTGAAGGCCAGAATAAATTGGCCGCTGGCTGGCTGATTGATCAAGCGGGTCTGAAAGGCTTTCGTCTGGGTAATGCGGGCGTACATCGTGAGCAAGCGTTGGTGTTGGTCAACTTAGGCAATGCCAGTGCGGTTGAAATCCTGCAATTGGCGAAACACGTTGCCAACACAGTTAAACAGCAATTTGCCGTGCAATTGGAACCAGAAGTTCGTTTTATTGGCTCGGCAGGGGAAATAAATAGCCTGCAGGCAATCCAATGAAACAGCTTAATTCGCGTCAACAGGCCTTGCTGGCGGTATTAGCCGATGGCGCTTTTCATTCCGGAGAACAGATCGGGGCCGAATTGGGTATTAGTCGTGCCGCCATTAGTCAGCAGATAAAGAGCTTGCGTTTATTAGGGCTAGAGATCTTCAGTATTACCGGCAAAGGCTACCGTCTAAATACGCCACTGCAATTATTGAACAGAGAGAGCATCCAACAGCATCTGAATGAGGTACCGGTACATACCTGTGCGGTAATTGATTCCACCAATCAATACATGATGGTGCAACTTGATCGCTGGCAAAAAGGTGAGTGCTTGCTCGCCGAAACGCAGACAGCAGGTCGTGGACGGCGTGGACGACAATGGTATTCACCATTTGGTAGTCAGTTCATTATGAGTATGTATTGGCGACTCGACGATGGCCCTAGTGCTGCGATGGGGTTAAGTCTGGCAATTGGTGTCGCGGTTGTACAAGCACTGGAAAGTGTCGGTTACCGGGATTTGAGCCTGAAATGGCCGAATGACATCTACATGGGGCGGCGAAAACTCGCAGGGATATTGGTCGAGATGTCAGCCGCAGTCGGCGGGATCTGTCATCTGGTGATTGGTGTTGGCGTGAATCTTAATTTACCTGATGCTGTCATTGCACAACTGGATCAGCCCTGTGCTCATTTGGCAGAGCAACCGGTCGTGGTTGATCGAAATCAACTGAGTGCTACGATTATCCGAGCTTTGAGAAATGCATTAGCGTTGTTTGAAAAACAGGGATTAACTGCATTTTTGATGGATTGGAATCGCTTAGATATTTTTATGCAACAACCGGTGAAAGTATTGCTGGGCAATCACGTCATCCACGGCATCTATTGCGGCATAGATGAGCAGGGGAATATGTTGCTGCAACATCATGAAGGTATGCATAAATTTGTCGGCGGCGAGATCTCTTTACGCGCCGACATTTGAGGTTATTTCCGTAACCGAACTTGCTCTATTGCATGCTGACTGCTTTTAGTCAGGATCAGGTTCGCCCGTTCGCGGGTAGGTAATATATTAGCAATTAAATTCGGGTAATTGATTTCATCCCAGATCCGACTTGCGGTGGCAGCGGCTTCATCTTCATCAAAATGCGAATAATGATGGAAATAACTGGAAGGATCAGAAAATGCGCTCTTGCGGAAGCGTAGGAATCGCTGAATATACCACTCTTTCAGTAACTGCTTGTCCGCATCCACATAGATAGAAAAATCAACAAAATCAGATACAAATACACGATGTGGATCGTGCGGATAGTCCATTCCACTTTGTAATACATTCAAACCTTCGATAATCAATATATCAGGCTGTTCGACAACCTTCATCTGATCAGGAATGATGTCATAGATATGATGAGAATAAATCGGTGCTTCGACGCGCTGTTTGCCCGCCTTAATATCGGCGACAAAATTAACCAGACGGCGCATATCATAAGACTGCGGGAAGCCTTTTTTCTTCATCAATCCGCGTTCTTCTAATACCCGGTTTGGGTAGAGAAAGCCATCCGTGGTGATCAATTCGACTTTTGGATGTTCCGGCCAGTGTTCCAGTAATGCCTGCAGGATACGAGCAGTGGTACTTTTACCCACAGCGACACTTCCGGCAATACTGATCACATAAGGTACACGCTGGTTGGGGGTACTAAGAAACTGTTCAATAACTTCGCTGCGATGTTGACGTGCTTTAACATACAGATTCAACAATCGCGAGAGGGGTAGATATATATCGCGAACTTCATCGAGCGACAGCTCGTCATGAATGCCGCGCAGATCGATCAGATCCTGTTCTGTCAATGAAAGGGGTACGGAATCACGCAGATGAGCCCACTGTTCCCGGAAAAAATGCAAGTAAGGCGAGAGATGTTGTGGATCAGCTGTCATTCTTGAGGTCCTTTCAGCAAGAGGCCCGACATTACACCAACCCCCTGTTATTCGACAACCGAAAGCGTGTCTGATGACTCAAAAAGCAGAAAACTGAACAATTTCATGAAAACGGAACAGAAAACTCGTGAAAACTCACTGCAGAGTAGTTGCTCCACCGCCACGCTTGCACTAGAATTCGCAACGCTCTTTGCTAGACGCCATTATTTTATTTGGCACTGATGGAGGGATTCCCGA
>MTLE01000140.1_pt1 | contig 73110 bp, 49 predicted proteins | sample 1982461 | NCBI WGS metagenome assembly MTLE01 (sample SAMN05712605, study PRJNA340218) | biofilm metagenome | isolation source: sample SPL anode biofilm adapted to -200 mV | place: USA | collected 2012-02-03 | reverse complement strand
CCCACGATTCGGCCCCCAGCAGCGCCCTGTGCGGCAAGACCCCGGCCGTGGCCGCGCCGACCCTGGTCTCCGTGACCACGGTGGCGGCCAAGCGGGTGACCCAGCTCTCCTGGAGCTACGATCCGGCGGCCTGCACCCCCGCCACCTGCGACCAGCCCGACGGCTACGAGGTCTGGCGCCAGGCCTGGAACGGCGGCTGGGGCTTATTGGCCACAACCACCGCCACCACCTATACGGACCGGGTCAACATCGAATCCCTGAAATCCTACAGCTACAAGGTCAGGGCCTACAAGGGAACCGATGCCTCCGTCTACAGCAGCGTCAAGGACGTTACGACGCCCCAGTTCGGAACCTCGGACAGTACTTGCCAGTGATTTTGCTATCGACAAAAACGCCTAAACGGTATATGTGTCGGCAGTATTCATAAGGAGCGCGCAACAGATGACCTGATAATGGCGCGGTGTAATCCAATGGAGTTGGGTGATTTGTGATGATGATCAGACTTCTCATGTTCGTGATCCTGTTATGTCCACTGACCGCCCTTGGAGCCGGGATAACGATCGAAGGCAGGGTCTTTACCGAGGCCGGAGCCCTGCCGAACGCAACCGTGACGGTACACAGAAACTATGCTGACCTCCTGGCCGGCTCCCCCCCGGTGGCTGCGGCCACCACCGATCAGGAAGGGGTCTACCGGCTGCACCTCCCAGCGGGACCCTATTATTTCACCGCCACCGGCACGGTCAACGGCCGCCCCTATTATGCCTATCACGGCAGCAACCCGGTAAAGGCGGACGAGGACAATCTCTGGCTGGCCCTCCTGGCAACCCCGGCCGACCCGGCGCCGGTCTATACCTCCGGCACCGGCACCGTCGAAGGGGTGATCACCTACAAGGGCCAGCCGGTGCCGGGCGCCTACGTGGCCCTGTACCCCCCCGACAGCAAGACCTTCAAGGGGCTGGGGGTCAAGACCGAATCCGCCGACGCCAACGGCCGTTTCAAGATCAACATCCAGCCGGGAAAGTACGTCATCACGGCCCGGAAGATCATCGGCGGCACCAGCAACCGACCCCCGCGCAAAGGCGACCTGTACTGCTATTACTCACAAAACCCCGTGGAAGTTAAAGAGGATCAGGCAGCCCGCCTCGAATTCTCCTGCTATCCCAAGATTGACCGCAACTCCTTTGTTGCCGTGCCTATCGTGAAAAGCGACGATTTCAAGACCGTTGCCGACCGGGCCGCCGTTGCCGATTCCGGTATCCGGGGCAGGGTCACGGATACGAACGGCCGCCCCCTTCCTGGCTTGACCGTGCTGGCCTACCCCCTGGCATCGCCGGTTTTCATGATGTACAACCTGTACCATGGCACCGAATACTCCTCGGAAACCGACTCCTCAGGAAAATTCTTCATCCCGCTGGACGAGGACGGCGATTACGGCATCGTAGCCCGCGATATCCTGGGTGACGGCCCCCACCGTGGCGAGATCTACGGCCTTTACCAGGGCAACATCCGCCATGCGGTTACCTTCAAAAAGGGGACGCTGGTAGACAACATCGCCATCACCGCCGGCCGGGTCATGCCTCCGGCCGCAGGCTCCCAGGCCGGGGAGCAAACCGCTATGGCGCCAGTCGTCATCGGGACCCCGGGGGGTGCACCCGTACTGCTGGCGGACAGCGTCATCGGCAGTAACACGGTCTGGCAAGGCGAGATCCACCTGGGCGGCGTCATCTCGGTCAAACGGGGCGCCACTCTCACCATCCTGCCCGGGACAACGGTCAAATTCAGGCGCATTGATCGCGACCACAACGAAATCGGTGACGGCGAGATCCTGGTCGAAGGGCGCCTGGTGGCCCGGGGGACCGCTGATCAAAAGATCGTCTTCACCTCGGCCGAGGGAAAACCCGCTGTCAACGACTGGTCCTATCTGCAGTTCCTGGCCTCCGATCCCGGAAACGTCATCGAACACTGCCGGTTCGAATACGCCTTTGCCGGTGTCATGGTCCATTATGCCGACGTACGGATCAGCGACACCCTCTTTCGCCATAACAACCGGGGCCTCCATTACAACACCGCCAACCTGCGCGTGGATCACTGCACCTTTACCGACAACCGCATCGGCATCAGGTTCATGCGGCTGGAGGGTAACGTGCAAATCACCAACAACAACATCTCCCGCAACGACATCGGCCTGCTGTTCGTGCGGCAGCACGTCAATGCCATCGATTTCGACCGCCTGAACCGGGGGAAGGAAAACCCCGGCATCAGGGACAACAACATCTTCAATAACCGTAACTACAATTTCTCGCTGGGCGAGGGGCAGGACCGGGACGTGAACGTTGCCGGCAACTGGTGGGGTTCGGCCTTGGCCACAACAATCGCCGGATCTATTTACGACCAAGACAAGGATAAAGGGCTCAGCCGGGTCATCTATGCGCCCTTTCTCGCCGCTCCCGTGGAAGGCGCCGGGGTCAGGGAGCCCAGGTCTGCCGCCGCTCCGGGTAAACAGACCGAGGAGGTGCAACCATGAAACAGTTGTTTGTCGCATTTTTCTGCATTGTTGCCCTGTTGACGGCAATGGAGAGCGCCAGGGCCGATGCCTTTCAACCCGGAACCATTACGGGCCGTTTCATGCTCACCCCGCAGACGCCCATGTCGGACGGGCTGGTCTATATCTACAACCTGGCCACCGGCCCCGAACCTTCCCGCGACCGCTACTGGCGGGTTCCCGACCATTTCAAGCAACTGGACAGGGATGGCCGTTTTACCGTGCAACTTCTGGAAGGGGTTTACTGTATCGGGGCCATCAAGCGCAATGGCCCCCCCCTGATCGGCCCACCGCAGAAGGGGGATATGTTCCTGCTGAGCACCGACGGCAACGGCCAGCCGAGAAAATTCACCGTGAAGAGCAACGAAACCGTTGATATGGGGGTGATAAGCGGCGCGAAACCCTTTGCGCCGTCCCTGGACACCAAGGGGCTGACCGCCATCGTGGGCACAATTCGGGATGCTGACGGCAAGCCCGAGGCCGGGGTCCTGGTATTCGCCTTCCCCACGCCGACCGTGGTCGGCAAACCCCTCTTCGTTTCGGACCGCAGCGCCAATGACGGCAAATTCGTCCTCCGCGTCAGCGAGGGAGGGACCTACTATCTCAAGCTGCGCAGCACGTTCGGCGGCGGCCCGCCCCAAGCCGGGGCCATACTGGACGGCAATAAGGAGCAGCCCCTGCATCGGGTAACCGTCAAAACCGGCGAGACAACCCCTGGGGTGGTCCTGACCGGGAAAAGATTTCCAGGCCGTGGCCGGGAACAGGGAATAACACAGTAATAAACTGTTAAATCACATGTGCAGAAATCTAAATAACCGCCAAATAACGATAAATACTCATGGCAATGGTGCCCGGCAAATTCGGAGCTGCCGGGCACCATTGCGCCAAATATGAACTGAAATTTATCCGCTGACCCTCTGCAAAACTATTTCAACTCTCTTTTCCCACCACTGGCGACCAGTGCAAGCAGGGCCCACATGGTCTGGCCCTCCTCCCGCGCAAAAGATAGGCTCAATATTTGCAATAAGCGAAAAAAACGTGCATTTTCAAATAATTATACATTTTTAATGTTGCGCATCAGCTAATCAGGGCATTGCGATAAAAAGAATAGGACGTAAATTCCAGCACGTTCAGCCAATCTTTTATGACCCAACCAGTCCCACCGGGTTCGAGAAACGCTACTACGTGATTGCCGGTGGGACTTCCGACCAAAGTTCAGAACCAATCGTGGAAAGGTTCGGTATGATCAGCATAACCAGCAGGCTCGGCATCACTGTTTTCTGTGTGGCCATGTTCATCGGCATCCCGTATCTGCCGGCCATGGCCGCAACCGGATGCTACGACTGTCACGGAACCCGGGGCAACCATGACATACGACCGGCGGACGCCGCCTTCAGAAACCCGTCCAGCGGCGGTTTCCCGGGGAGTCACCGCACCCACATGGGAAGTGGGGCCGTACCTGCCACCTGCACCAAGTGCCACCCCGGCAGCGATAGCTACAAGTCCTACCACCGCGACGGCCGGATTCGGCTCGACTCGCGCATCAACAGTTCGCCGCAAGCAACTGCCTACAACAACCGGACCACCGCCTGGCCACAGTCGGCAACCCCGCAACTCTCCAGCTGCACCAACATCAACTGCCACTTCGAGAAGACCACCGATACCTGGGGGACCCCCTCGCAATTCACCACATGCAACTCCTGCCACAGCGCCCCGCCAACCGGGACGGCCACGGTCTACAGCGGCGGCGCCGCCGGCAGCCATGCCAAACACGACAGCTATTACACCGGCCCCGCCAACTGCGTCAAATGCCATCCGGATCACACCGCCGACCAGCAACCCTTTGCCCACGCCACCAGCGCCGGCAAACGGGGCCTGGTAGTGACGCCCCGCACCCCGGCCAATGTACCGTACGGGCGCTATTCAACCGCTGCTGCGCCGATCACCGGGTACCTCCCCAGCCAGGCCGCGGACCACGCTGCGAAACTGGGCGTCTGCCAGAATACCTACTGCCATAGCGACGGCCTGGGCCACCCGCCTACGACCCAGCCCAAATGGTCCGAAGCCGACAGCATGAAGTGTTACTCCTGCCACAAGGGGCGTTACAGCGAGATCAATGCATCCTTGAACGACAACACTCAGGCCAACTGCACCGCCACCGGCGGGACCTGGTCCTATGCCAAAAACCCCCTGACCGGTCTCTTTGACACCGGTATCTGCACCCCCTTTCTGACCATGACCTCCAACGGTCATCAGCGCCTGGTGGGACCGGAGTGGATCAGGCATTATCCCTGCACCTTCTGCCATGCGGGTACGGTGACATCAGTGCCGCAGGGTGCAGGCAATCCGCCCGGCGACGGTGGTATCATCCCGGCCAGGCATGTCAACTACAGCACGAACGTCATCATCAACCCCTACTGGCGTATCGACGGCGGCCTCAAAAATTACTCGGCACCGAGTTACAACCCCCAGACAAAGGTCTGCAACAATGTCTATTGCCACAGCGACGGGTCCGTGGACCCGGACACGATCAGGGATTTCCCCTGGAACTGGCGCGAGAACGGGGTCCGCAAGCACGCCGAGTGCAACGCCTGCCACGGCCACCCCCAGGGCGATTGCACCACCAATTGCCACGACAACAAGACCAAATTCCTTCTCAACAACGTCTCCACGGTCCTTTCATACCCTCAGACCGGCTGGAGTGCGACCGACGAATGGAAATCGGCCATGCCGATGTACCGCAACGGCGGCGTCGGCAGCACCCGGGCCAATTCCCACCCGCTGCATGTGCAAGGCAAAAATGTCATCAGCTGCAGTGAATGCCACTATCTGACGATCCCCACCGGGGAATGCACCGCCTGCCACACCGGAGAGACCCCCAGCGGCATGGGCGAGACAGCCCACCTCAACCCCTTGTTCCACGTCAACAAGAAGCGTGAAGTCAGCTTCAGGCAGGGGGGGACCTACAACAGCATTGCCAAGTCCTGTCAGAGTACGGACGGCGCCGCCTGCCACGGCAGCAACACGCCCAAGTGGGGCGATTCGACAGACAACACCATCTGCCTGAACTGCCACGGCACCACCGCTGCGGATACGGACAATTATGCATTTTCGTTCCTGAACAGCACCGCTGCCAAGATCAACATGACCGAATGGAAAACCACCGGGCACGGCAGGATGTCATCGGCCACCTCCGGGCCATTCGGCCGCTATCCCGGCTCCAACAACCCCGCCGCCAACTTCCCTGGCAACCCCTGCTGGTACTGCCATGACAGCAAGGTCCTGCACAACTACAGCGGCAACCCGTTCCGGCTCAAGCAGCACAACCAGTTCAGCAACCGCTTTGACAAGGAGTGCGTCTACTGCCACATGCAGGGCACGGATGTGGAGTGCCTCAGTTGCCATAACGTTGATCAGGCAACCGGCGAATCGCTTGCGCCCCAACTCCGAAACATCTCAAGTTCAGGGGTCAGAATTGCCGTGTGGCCGAACAATTCATCCGTTCATGCCCCCAGGCCGGACCACAGGCCCTGGGAGACCACCGGAGGCGTCCCCTCCTGCATGTCCACCAGTTACAACAGCATCCCGTGCCACTATGTTGATCCGAACAATTCGACCAGGGATGTGCAACTGCACAATTCGGGCGCCGGCTTCTGGTCCTTTGCCCAGAAGGCCGACGTCAAGAACCAGTATATGTCCATGGGTGTCTGCCTGAAGTGCCACGACGACGACAGCAACAACAAGTGCACCGGCTGCCACACCCCGCCAGCGGATAACCCGAAAAAATACGACCTGGGGTACGATCCGGGCACCGGCTACATCAAACCCAAGAAGGCCCGGGCCTCGTCGGTCCATTTCGGCTTCAAGCACAACCGGGAATCGCTGCTCACCGGCAGCGTGGACGCCAACGGCAAGGCCGTCGGCATCTGGAAGGGGGGCAAGTTCTGCTGGGACTGCCACGACCCCCACGGCGACACCAATATCTTCATGATCCACGACAATGTGGCTACCCTTACCGACGGCAGGTTCGGGATACCTAAACAGCGGGCCAAGGTCATCTTCACCCAGAAAGTCACCGGCTCCGATTACGTCCAGAAGAGCGCACCCCAGGGAGACGTCATCACCGGTATCTGCAACGTCTGCCACGGCCCCGACAGCCGCCACTACCAGGCCACCGGCGGCGACAGCCACAACAGCAACACCATCTGCACCACCTGCCATGAGCACCGCTTCACCGACAGCCATGCCGAGGGCAACCCCTGCAACACCTGCCATATGAACAAGCCGGTGCCGCGGCACTCCGGCTTCGGCCTCCCCCTGGACTGCGTCAAGTGCCATACCGGCAGCGTGGGCAACCGGGTGGACATCATCGGCCAGTTCAAGGGGCAGTCGCACCATGTCCAGGGGACCCCGATCAACAACAGGCACTGTTACCAGTGCCACTGGGAATCCACCCCCGAAGGGATGATCGATAACCGTTACCATGAGGGGTTCAACTTCAATAACTACTCCACGCAAAAGGACAAGAAGGTCGATCTGGTGATCTATGGCCCGAGTTCCAGGCCCCTTGCCTACCGCACCATATCCTCGGCAGCCGGCCGCGCCACGGCAACGCAGTTCCTGGCCGCCAACATCGGCAGCAGCGACATCAACACCGAGCGCAAGGAGTCTGCCAAGGTGACCAACCACTGCCTGAGCTGCCACAGCGATCAGAACAACGACACCAAGCCGTTCAACGACTGCAAAACCCCGCGGCAGTATGCCTGGGATCTGCAGAGCATAGCGGCCCGTTATTCCCAGCAGGGCGTTACCAGGTGGGGCAAGTACTCCTCCACCACGGTGAACGCCAAGTACAAGGTGACCAAGGCGCTCTCTGCCCACGGCAATGCCGCCGCCAACCAGGGGGGATGGAACCCGGCAACCGGAACGGACTCCGGCATCAACAACTACCGGGCCGGATTCACCGGCATGAGCACGGCCCGCAAGAACGTGCAGTGCTTTGACTGCCACAACTCCCACGGCTCCAAGGCCGGAGGCGTCACCTCCAGCTATGTTTCCTACAGCGGCCTGAAAAACGGCGGCAACATCAAGGAAGTCGGCGCCGGCAAGGGGGGCTACAAGGTCACCTATTTCGCCAAGGCCAACACCAGCGGCGCCAATCCGTACAACGCCGGCGCCGGACAATGCTTCGACTGCCACATGACGGCCATGAAGGCCACCTCCGGCACCGGCGTGCCGTGGGGCTACCAGTCAACTTTCGGCGCCACGGAGCCGATCAAGGGGTACCGCGACGCCTACAAGTTCGGCGACCGGAACTACACCGATCCGTATGCGGGCCAGGTCTACAAGCTTGGCACCACCTTCAAGCAGGCCAAGACCATCGCCGGCGGTCACCTGAAAGCGGCCACCCAGCTCAAGTACTCCACCAGCAGCCAGAATCGGATCGACGGCCTCTGTACCCCCTGTCACGATCCCCACGGGGTCAGTCCGACCCTGGGTGACAAACAGCAGTATGCCGTGCCGCTCCTGAAAGACACCTGGCTTTCCTCCCCCTACAAGGAGGACAACCCTGCCCCCAACCCCTCAGGGGCCAATGCCCAGGGCTATGGCTGGGGCATACCGCAATACGGCGGCCGCAAATTCCCGAGCACCGATCCCGTCGCCAACTACAAGCTGGACCGCAACACCTTGGGAACGACCAGCGGCACCCTGAACGGTACGCCGAAGAAGGTCGCCGAGGACGAAACGCAGTTTGCCGGCCTCTGCACCAGGTGCCACAACAAGGAGCGCCTGTTCGGCAGCTACGCCTTCGGCACCGCCACCAGCGCCAACCTGGCACCCTGGAGGAGCTCGAAGCGGATCCATGCCTCGGTAAAAGGATGGGGCACCAACAAGGAACACGCCTTTACCTGTTCCAAGTGCCACCAGCCCCACAACTCGGCCTTGCCCAGGCTGATGCAGACCAACTGTCTCGACTACCAGCACCGCGGTTTCGCGGCGAGCGGCGGTACTGCCTGGTCGTCCCTGAAGGCCTTGGCCAACATCGGATCGGTATCGTATCGTGATAGCGGCTGTTCCTCGTCCGTGTACCAGCTGCGCGGCTATCCGACCGCCTCGGTGCTTGGCGGCGGAGGATACGCCGCCACAACTCCCGAGGCGTCCATAAGCTGCCATGTAAGCCGGTTCGCAAGCGGCACGGAGATGGTGCCGGCGATCAGGGACTTCAACATCGGGCGGGTCAAAACCGGGGTGAGTCCGGCATCACCCGTGCCGTCGCAGTGGCCTGACCAGAACTTCTGGAACAGCGTAACCCCCTGGCCGCTTTCAAAGTAGAGCATGGATTTTCGGCAGTTCGACAACCGGAGTAGAACAATGACAGAACAAAACCTCAGGGATATTCGAGGATATAAAATGACAAGAATGAGCCTGGCGATGCGCGGCGGTTATACTATTCTGGCGCTTGTGCTTGCAGCGCTTGCCCTGTTGCTGAGCTTTTCCCCAGCCGCCTTCGCCACCATGGGGGGGGATATCATCACCCCGCAATTTCCCGCCCGCGACCAGAGACCGGGCAAGCAGACCCCGGTTGCCTCCATAACCGACGCTGCCGGCAATACCTACATCACTGGCTACGAATTGCCCCCCGCTAGCGCCTATCCGCAATTTTACACGGTCAAGATGGCTGGCGACGGCACCCTGGCATGGCGTGCCGTCTACCAGCAGGCCAACCAGGCGGCCATTGTCACGGCCATGGCCGTTGACAGTGCCACTGGGGATGTCTTTGTCGCCGGCAATGTCGCAGGCGACGTCATTATCCTGAAATACGCAGCCGCCACCATCACCCCGGACCCGGTCACCAAAATGGTGCAGGAGACCTGGGTCAAGACCTTCGACAACGGCGGCACCCACATCTCCACCGCCACTGCCATGGCGCTGGATGGCACCAACGTCTACGTAGCCGGCTCGGCCCGCTACAACAGCAGCAACTGTTTCATGGTGCTGGCCTATGCCAAGGCCGACGGTAGCCAGGCGCCCTGGCAGGTACCTAACGCCGTGACCAACATCACCGGCACGGCAAACTCCATTGCCGTGGACGCCAGCGGCATAGCGATTACAGGGATGTCCCTGGACAACTACTTCCAGACCATCAAATACAACCTGGATGGAAGCCACGCCTGGAACGTAAAGAATACCAACCTCACCCACAATAACGACGCAGGCCTGTTCGTGAAGATCGATTCCGCCGGCGACGTGGTGGCGACCGGCAAGACCTACGACGGCAGCCACAACAACATCTTCACCGCAAAATACGCCAAAGATTCGGGAACCGTGGTCTGGAGCCAGACCACCGCCCTGGAGGAGACCACCGAACCGGACGGCCTGTACCTGGACCAGGATGCCGACCCGCTAAACAGCGACAACGTGTATGTCACCGGGCACACCTCCGTCAACGGCTTCAGACACATCTACACCGTCAGGTACAAGTCCGGCGCCGCTAATCCCCAGACGTTCTGGCCCGGGGGGGGCATTGTCTTCGACTCCGGCAGCAACAATATCGACAGTCCCACGGCCATTGTAGTTGATCCCGCCAGCGACAGCCTCTTTGTGACCGGTTATACCTCCATCGCCAACAACTCCGACTTCCGTACCATCAAATATCGCAAAAGTACGGGCGACCTGCTCTGGTCCCGGACCTTCCACGGTGTTGCCAACAATAACGACCAGGCCATCGGCATCGGCCTTGGCCTCGACTCCGGCGGCAACCCCTTTGTCAGCGGCTATGCGGACGAGACCGCACCCCTGCACAGCTTCACCGCCACTGTTGACAACGGCTCGAAAAGCGTGCTGGAAGACAGTACCACCAGCGGGACCTGGGCCGGCTACTGGGTCAAGATGACCAATGGCGCCAACAGCGGCCAGACCCAGCAGATACTGTCGAACACCGCCACCAGCCTCACCCTGGTCCTGCCGTTATCCAGCCCCATAACTGCCGGAGACAACCACTACATCTACGACAAGGAAGACCAGGACTACTACGTCGTCAAATATGACCGGGGCATGCTCAACGCCCCGAGCGACCTCACGGCCGCGGCGGCTTCCAACAGCTCCATAACCCTCAACTGGCGGGACAACAATGCGGCGTCAGGATCGGACCCCACCACATTCCGGGTCGAGCGCTGCACCGCGCAGCAACCGTACCTGACCGAGTGCGGCACCTTCTCCCCGGTGGCGGACGACATCGCGGCCACGACCTTCACGGACAGCAGCGGGCTCGATCCGGACACGTACTATTACTACCGGGTAACGGCCCACAACACCGCTGCCGGTGACACCTATCCCAGCAACACCGCCCATGCCGCAACCCAGTACGTTGCCATCGTCTCCTCACCCCCGGCCTACAGCTACGCCGGCATGGCCCCCAGCCTGAGCAACAACAACGGGCTCTCCATCGCCATCAATCCGGCGAACGGGAACCCGGTGGTGACCGGCAACCGGTATTTCACCCCGGGAGGTTTCGATTACTACACCATCCGGCTGGACCGGGACCTGAACAAACTCTGGAGTCAGCGTTACGGCGAACCCCAGCTCTACTCCGGCGCCGATGATGTGGACACCTGCCTGGCAATCGACAGCAACGGCCAGATCATCGTTTCCGGCTTCTCGTTCCTCAATAACGACGGCACGGACATGGACGCCATCTACACCATCAAGTACAAAGCCGGCGCTCCCTCGGAACCGGTGGACGATCCGGCGCTGCTCAACGAGTGGGACCACCAGTACAACGCCGCCAATGGCGGCAATGCCCAGGCCATAGCCGTGGCCACCGCCACGGACTCCTCCGACAACATCGCCCTGGTCGGCATGGGTCTTCGCTCCCCCACCGACTATGACAAGCACGACATCTATGTCCTGCACTATCCGCCCAACGGCCCCGGCACTACCGGCTCCCCCAATCCGGGCTACTGGGCCGCCACCCCCATCCGCAAGATGGACGACAACCAGCCGACCGCCATCGTGGTGGACCCCTGGGGCGACGTGATCATCACCGGTTTCGTGGGTAACCTGCCCAATTCCGCCACCAACCGTTACAGTATCTACACTGCCAAATTCAGCGGCAGCACCGCCACCGCCGCCCTTTGCCCCGCCGACAAGGTGCCGGGCTGCCTGCTCTGGGAACAGAGCTACAACGGCGGCATCGGCAACGACGAACCCAACGATGTGACGGTTGACAAGCTGGGCAATGTCTATGTGACCGGGTTCGCGACGATCAATGCCCAGGGTGATACGGCATTCATCACCATCAAGTATGATAAAGACGGGGTCATGCAATGGGGAGGAACCCCCAGGATCACCTCCAACCCGCTTGCCAATGATGACGAGGCGGTTGCCGTCAGAGTGGACCCCATCGACGGCAATATCGTGGTTGCGGGCGATTGGCTGACAGGACCGGGGAACCACGATTATCACGTCATTCGCTACCGGGCCTCGGACGGCAATGAGCTCTGGCACAAGACACTGCTTCGGGAAGGGAGCGACGAGGACCTGGTCGGGATGGCCATGGACAGCTCGGGCAGCTTGTTCGTCACGGGGAGCACGACCGACAACAGTGGTATCGCTTCCATGCTGACCGTCAAGCTGGACTGGGAGGGGAACCTCTCCGGCACCGCCACCGGCTACAACTCGACCGCGACCCCTGCGGAAGCCAAGCCATTCGGCATCGCCGCCAACTACCTGGGCGAGACCTTTGTGGCAGGGTATACCAAAAACGCCGATACTTCCGTGTCCAATGTCGTCATGAAGATCGACGGCGACGCCATCCAGAGCGTGTATCCACTTGCCGCCACCCCCGGTTATGCCACCGTCACTCTGAACTGGGCCGACAACTCCCGGGCAGAAGAGGGGTACCAAGTCGCCCGCAGGGACGGCGCCTGCCCGGGAGAACCGGTACTCTGGGACACGAATACGGAAATCATCGCCGCCAACCTGGCGCCGGATACCGTAAGCTATCCCGATTCGGGCCGCACAAGCGGCGCCACCTACTGTTACGGCGTCAGGGCCTTCAAAGGGACAGACTACTCCCGTTGGGCAAATACCACCGTGACAACCGGCATCCCCCAGGCGCCCGACATGGCGCCCCAGTCCCCCGACACCACCGCGGATACCGGTTATGGCGCCGTGGCCACCAGCACCACCTCCGTTACCGTCACCTGGGGCCTGCCGGCGTACGCGCCGGCGCCCACCGGGTTTGAAATCTGGCGCTGCCTGGATGGCCCCGGCCATACCCCCTGCTCCGGCGCCGACTTCACGCTCCTGGATACGGCAGGCGGCACGGCAACCAGCTATGCCGACACCACGGTCTGCCCCGGCTCGACATACCGCTACCAGGTACGGGCCACCGGTAGCGGTTGGGTCTCACCGTTCTCCGCCTCGTCCGGGGTCATCCCCCCCACCGCCGATAACCTTATGGCGGATTCGGGATTCGAGAGTGTGGACCCCATCACCAGCTGGCCCGCCAAGGTCAATTCCAACCAGAACTACTTCCTGATCGGCAACATTGTCGCCGACGACACCCATAACGGCGTCGGCAACCACGTGGTGGCAATGGCCACGGACAACAGCGCCATTCGTGCCGACAGCGGATGGGGGCTCACGACCGCTCCGACCCAGATTGCCACTGTTGGAGCGAAAACTGCGGTCACCAACGGTCCGGTTCTCAGCAATCCGGGCAGCAGCAATGCCTGGAAGTCCCTGTCGCCTCTGACCAACCTGGCTGCCAATACCGTCATATCGGTCACCATCCCCAGGAACACGGCCATTGCCGACGGCAGCGAGCCGCTGGCCAACTACCGGGACATCCGTTTCTACGGCGCCTACAACACCGGCGACACGCCGGCTGAGATCCCCTGCCTGATGGTAGTCGGCAATGCCACCAACACCTCGGCGACCTTCTGGTTCAAGACCGGCACCAACACCGCCAATATCTCCGTCTACTACGGCAATGCAACCGCCACCCAGGGAAGCGCCATGTCCATCGCAAAACAGGCCCTGGGAAGGAAACAACCGGTGTTAATGGCGAACAACGGCATGTACACGCTGTACGCTTCGCTGAAATCAGATCTGGACTATGGCAGTGTCAACGTGGATCTGTTGAACGCCACGCGCACCTCTTCCGTTCCCATCAGTATTGACAGCTACACCGGCGGCACCAACATCGCCTTCAACAAAGACGGCTCCTGGCACGACCTGAATGCCGACTATACCAGTACGCTGGCAGGGCAAAGTTATGTGCGGTATTACCTCAATCGATCTGGGCCGGCCGTCGTTCCGTACTACTATCCCAGCGGCAGCGCCGCTGCCGACGATATCCGCCTGGTCCCGAACTACAATCTGGCGGCGGCCAGGGTCTCGGAGATGCAGGTCAACCTTTCCTGGGCAGCCAGCTCCTACGACGCCACCGGCTACAAGATCGAACGCTGCGCCGGCGTCGGCTGTAGTGCCGATCCGGCCAATTTCAGCCAGATCGCCACGGTGACATCCGGCACGACCTCCTACACCGACGGCGTGCTTACCCCGGCCACAAGCTACAGTTACCGGATACGGCCGTACAAGACCTTTGCCCAGAGCTGTACCGCCAGCCCGGGCTGGAACGGCGGCGGCTGGGATGGCGGCTATTCCAACACCGCCACCATCATAACGACCAACAACCCGCCGTCGCCATTTACCGCCACGGCAGCCAACACGACCCAGGTCAATCTTGCCTGGACCGACACCACCACCAATGAAACGAATTTCCAGGTCGTACGCGGCCCCGGCACCGACTGCGACGCCATGAGCCCGCTGGCGACCGTGGCCCAAAGCCCCGGTATCGGTTCATCCGTCAGCTTTAACGACACCACGGCCTGCAACAACACCGCCTACAACTACTGCGTCAAGGCGGTCTCCCAGGGGCTGGCCATGACCGGTTTGAGCCAGGCCGGAGGGGGCACGTGGACCAGCAGGGTCAAGCTCGATTTCGGCGCCCCCGCCTCCACCTTCAAGCCGAACCTGCTGACCAGGATGATCATCAACCAACTGACCGGCATGGATGCGGCATTCAAGGACATCCGCTTCCATGACGCCTCGGCCGGCGTGGAACTCCCCTACTGGATCCAGGAAACCTCCGGCACGACCGCCACGGTCTGGATCAAGACCGGCAACAACGACAACATCTATCTCTACTTCGGCAATCCCAGCGCCATCTCCGGCAGCAGCCAGACCACTGTTCTCGGCAGCGGCCTGGTGGGCTACTGGCCCTTCAGCGAAGCCATCGGCACCTATACATACGGCAGTGTGCTCAACGACCGCAGCGGCCAGGGGAACCATCTTGGCATGACCGGTTTCAACTCCTCGTACGGAATCGTTGATGGCGGGGTATTCGGCGGCCATGCACTGAGCACGTCCGGTTCCCAGTACATGTACGCCAGCCGGAACACCCCCGCCAACCTGCCAAACGGCACGGCCTCGACAACAGAGGCCTGGGTGTATCCCACCGGTTACCCGGATGCAAGTTATAACGGGATCGTTTCCTGGGGGGCGAGGGCATGCAACGGCCAGGGGTACGCCCTTGGCATGCATGGCCAGGGTCGGCCGGAACTGGCGACCTGGTGCAATGATGCGGTGTACACTTCCGGCCCGACGGCCGTTCTCAATGCCTGGAACCACGTGGCGGTGGTCCAGAGCGGCACTGCCGTGGCCCTCTGGCTGAACGGCCAGAAGACCAATCTGACCCTGGCGCAGGCGCCGAGCCTGACATCCACCAACCTGGCCATTGGCGTACTGGGGTATAACGACCGGGCGTTCCAGGGGCGGATCTCGGAGGTCCGCATCTACAACCGGGCCTTGAGCGATGCCGAAATGGCCACCCACTACGCCGCAAGCCTGCCGACGGTGGCGACCCCGCTCCAGGCGAACGTGGTGACGGATACGAACGGCCTGCAACCCCAGCTCCCGGTCCTCTGGGACGGCCCCTTCAGCACTGCCGCCGCCACGACCCAGGCAATACCCTCTGCCCCGACCCTGGCGCCTGCAGGGGTGACCAGATATTCCGAAGAGCGGATCGACATTGCCTGGACCTTCACCAGCAGCGATCAGACCGGTTTCAGGATCGACCGGTGCAGTGCCGCCGCGAGTGCCGATTGCCTCGCCAACTTCGTAAGCGACAGCGGTTTTCCCGTCATTGCCCCTGGCGGCGCCGCCGTCCGGAGTTACAGCGACACCGGCCTGACCTACAACACCACCTACTGGTACCGGGTCAGGGCGTACAAGACCGAAAATCCTTCCTGCAACGGCGGCGCGGGATTCTGGGAAACGGCCGACAGCGCCATCCAGAGCCAGAACACCAACCTGCCGGCGCCGGGCGCACTGGGCGGTTCCAACTCCATTGCCACCGACTGTGCCGACTTCCGCTTCATGGACAGCGACGACACCACCAAGTTGAATTACTATCTGGCCAGCAAGGATGATCTGAACTCCCAGTGCAATAAGGCCACGACCAAACTGATCGTCAAGGTCCCCAGCATCCCGGCCGGCGGCAAGCAGCTCAAACTCTACTACGGCAACCTGCAGGCGGCCTCGGCCAGCAGCGGCGGCAGCGTCTTCGATTTCTTCGACGATTTCGACGGCAGCGCCATCGACACCAGTAAGTGGACCGTCACCGACGGCACCGGGTTCAGCGTTGCCAACAGCAAGCTGACCGGTACCAACACCACCGGCCGGCTGATCTCCAAGGCCCCGTACACCTTTGGGCCGGGCTACTCGTTGCAGGCCAGGGTAAAGTCAGCCACCCGGCCCACCAATGGCTACATGGCCGCCGGCTTCTTCAACAGCTGGTACGACAATACCGGCTGGCTCCACAGCGGTTCGCCCAATGCCGTGTTCTACTCCAATAACAACGCCTTTACCCAGATGACCGCCGCCCTGCCCGGCGGCACCTCATTGACCGATGCCCTGCAGTTCAATGTGACCCTGAAAAGCGCTTCGTCCTTCAATCCGACGATCTATGACTGGGAAGGGAGCAACAACACCCTGTTCTGGGATGCCGGTGACCGCAGCCAGACCGTCAACACCAGGCCGATCGCCATCGGCCGCCGGTATGACGACAGCAGCAACAATTACAACAACCAGGCCTATACGGCCGACTGGGAATGGATCCGGGTGCGCAAATACGCCAGTCCCGCACCGTCCGGTTCCCTGGGGCTGCTCGATACCGCGGGGGCACCCTATGCCCTGCCCGGCGAGACCGGCTCCTGGCTGTTCCGCAAGCCGGTGACCGTCAGTTACGACGCAGCCGGTGTCACGCTCAGCAATTACCAGGTCAATGTTGTCCTGGACACCATCGCCCTGGGCACGGACCGCAATACCCTGACCTGGACCGACACCACCTCCAGCGAGACCGGCTTCACCCTGGAGAGGTGCGACGGCGCGGATTGCAGCGCCTCCAGCTTCCCCCGCATCAGCAAGAGCATCGACGTATCACCCCAGAGCGGGGCCGGCTCATCGGTAAGCTATATCGACAAGGACACGATCGTAAACGCCGCTACCACCAATTATACGTACTGCTACCGGGTCAAGGCGGTCAATGCCGCCTGGACAGCGGCCACGCCAACCGCCGGCGAGACCCCGTACAGCAACACGGTCTGCATGACGACCGTCAACCCGACCGCCCCCTCCAACCTCCAGGCCAGCGCCCAGACCGGCACCATCACCGTCACCTGGAACGACAACAGCGCCAACGAAACCGGATTCACCCTGGAACGCTGTCAGGACGACACCAATGGCGAGACAGCGTGCGCCTTCCTGGCGGGGAACAATTATGCCATCGACGTGCCCGCCAACAATGCGGCCACTGCCAGTTTCACCGACAGCAACACCACCGGCCTCCCCTGTTCCGGCACATTCCGCTACCGCATATCCGCCTACAAGAGCAACCCGGACGGCACCTCCTGGGTCCGGGGGCCAAGCGCCGTGGCAGGCCCGGCAACCCTTTCCAGCACCCCGGCAACACCAACCGGCGTCTCGGCGACCCGCAACTCGGAGCAGCAAATAACCATCGGCTGGGCTGACACCTACTCCGGCGAGTCCGGCTTCGAGATATACCGCTGCTCCGGAGCCGGCTGCACACCGACAACCCTGTTGACCACCAGCGCCGCCAACACCATCAGCTACATCGACACCAACAACATCGTGCCCGGTACCACCTACGGTTACCAGGTCAAGGTCAAGGTACCGACCGCCTGCGGCGATGTGCGCAGCCTCCCCAGCTCGACGGCGTATGCCATTGCCTCGTTCACCGGGCCTTCGAATTTCAGTACGGTAACCGCCAATACCACCCAGGCGAACCTGGCCTGGACCGACAACACTGCGGCGGAATCCGGCTTCTCGATCCTGCGCTGTTCCGGACCGCCGCCATGCGCAACCAGCTACGGCAATGTCGCCATCGCTGCCGCAGGCTCCGGCACCTTGACCTACAACGACACCTCGGTCTGTGCGGACACCACCTATACCTATGTGGTATCCGCCCTGGAAAGTCCCAGCCTGCCGCTCTCCAATCCCGGGACACAGCCGGTCTGGCGCTACAAGGCCCCCCTTGTGTTCAGCGACTTTACCCCCAATACCCCTGCCCAGGTCATCATCCCCTATGACTCCGGCATGCAGACCAATTTTGCCGATATCCGCTTTTACGATCGTACCGCCCAGCAGGAACTCCCCTACTGGATCAGGTATTACAACGCTTCATACGCAATCGTCTGGTTCAAGACCGGCGCCAACGCCGGCATTGATCTCTATTACGGCAACCCCAACGCCGTCTCCTCCAGCAGCAGCGCCGCTACGCTGTTTGCCGGCAACGGGCTGGCAGCCTTCTGGCCCTTCGAGGAGGCGGATAACACCTACCAGGGCAGCACGGCCGACATCAGCGGCAACAACCTGAACGGTTCCCTGGCGAATTTATGGTATCCCAACGGTATTTATACCTCGGCCGGCAAGATCGGTAACGGCCTCAAGCGGGATAGTACCAGCAATTACTGGGTCAGCGTGGCCGACACCACCAGTTCGGCCCTTGACATTACCGGGTCCATGACCATAGAGCTCTGGTACCAGTTCCAGACGAGCGATGCCTGGGCGCGGCTCATCTCCAAGCCCACCACGGCAGGTGCGCAGCCTTGGGACTTGTATGCCATCCAGCTGAACAACGCCAGCCAGGCCTATTTCGTGGTCAACTCCGCCAACGCCCTGCCGGCAACGACCCTGGCGAGTCCGGCGGGACCGGTCATGACCGCCGGTACGTGGTATCACCTGGTCGGCAGGTACGATGCAACTGCAGGCAAGATGTCGCTGTTCGTCAATGGGGTTGAATATTCCAACACGGTCACGCCGATCACGATCCCGGTCAACAACGAAACCCTCGGCATCAGTTCCCGGGGCGCCTATGGCAATTACGCCAAGGGGATGTACGACGAGGTGCGCATCTATAACCGGGCCCTGAGCGACCGGGAGATCGCCAATCACTACAGCGGGTCGGTGACCATCGGCCCGAAATCCAGCACGGCCAATCCGGTCAAGCTGCCTTTGGCCTTCACCGCGTTCCAGGCCAATACCCTGGCCAAGATCGTGGTCCCGCGGAATCCGTCCGGCAGCGCCGGCAACAATCCGCGGCCGGATTTCAGGGACCTGCGCTTCCTCGATCGTGATGCCAACAGGGAACTCCCCTACTGGATACGCACCATCACCAGGGATGGCAGCAACAACCCGATTGCCGCAGAGATCTGGTTCCTGCCGGGCGACTCGGCGAACATCGACCTCAATTACGGCAATGCCACCACCAATTACGCTTCTTCCGATACCATGGGGTGGTGGCCATTCGAAGAGTTCCCGACCCCCTACACCAGCGGTGCCACCTCGGACATGAGCGGCTGGGGCTTGAACGGTACGCTTGCCGCCAATTTCACCGCACCCAATGGGATCGCTGCGGGCGGCAAATACGGCAATGGCCTGAAGCTGGACGGAACCGGCAATTACGTTACCGTGGCGGACTCCGGCTACCCGAACTCGCCCCTGGATATCACCGGTGCCATGACTGTCGAAGGGTGGTACTACTATGACGGCACCAACCAGTCCGGCAACAGGCTGGCCGCCAAGCTCAACAGCGACAATACCGCATCGATGTACGCGCTCTTTGTCGATGCCTCCGGTGTCTTGCGTTTCCTGGTGAAGAATGCCAGCGGCGCCATGATCTCCACCGACACGGTCAATCACGACAATGCCGCTGCCGGCCATACCCTGAACAGCACCCCGACCCTGAGCGTGGGCTGGCATCACATTGCCGGAACGTACAACATTGTCAATGCGTCAACGGCCGAAGTTGCCGTGTACATCGACGGTGTCAAGGATGTCAACGCCACCACCGGCATGTCCACCGCCTATGGCGCCAATGCCGCTACGCCGGTTGTCATCGGGGTGTACAACACGCCGCTGACCATCGGTGCCAATGCCGCCGGTTCGAACTCTTTCCTGGGGGGGATGCTCGACGATGTCCGCATCTACAACCGGGCCCTCACCGCTGCGGAAATCCAGGCCCGCGCCAATGAGGGCGCATCTCTCCAGGTGGCAACCATTGTCAATGGTGCGGTCGGCTATTGGCCCTTCGAGGAGAACGCCGGTACCCTGAGCGGTTACACCGCGGACCGGAGCGGCACCAACCCGGTTGCAACGGGCGTCTTCCCCTTCATCTTCGCCACCGGCTACGGCATCCAGGCCGGCGGCAAATACGGCAACGGCCTGAAACTGGACGGTGCGAGCACCTACATCAGCATCCCGGTCAACGCCGGGGCGCCCCTGGACATCACCGGCTCCATGACCATCGATCTCTGGTACTACTACGACACCGCCGTGAGCGGCAGCTGCAAGTCGCTGGTGCAGAGGAACTCCAATAGTGCCAATCAAGCCAAGTTCAACCTCTACCTGGCCTGCGACGGCACGGCCAACGGCGAAACCATCAATTCCACCTACCGGACCGTGAACTTCTCCGTGATCGATGGGAACAATGTGGCCTTCAGGGCGGACAAAGGTGGCACGACCGGCGTTCCCGGCGACAACAGCCAGCCCTTGCTCAACAATGCCTGGAACCATCTCGTGGCCAGGTACGACGCGGCCCAGGGGAAAATATCCGTCATCGTCAACGGGGTGGAGCGGGGCGTCAACTCGACGCTTCCGGGGGGATTCACCGCCATGCCGGCCAGCGGGCAGCCGATTCATATCGGCAACAAGGATACGACCAATTATGCCAAAGGGATCATCGACGAGGTGGCCATCTACGACCGCCCCCTGACCGACCAGGAGATCCTGGCCCACTACAACGCCACTGCTCCCGTGGAGATGAAAACTGCCGGAACCACGGTCAGCACCACCGTTGTGACGGCAAATCCGGCCAACGTCCTCACCGATCCGGACATGGAGAGCGGCTCGGCGTACTGGTGGAATGGGGTGGGCACAACATTGTACACCTACTTCGAAGCCAGCGGCGCCTACAGCGGGAAAGCAGGTCTCTATTTCAACAACGCCTCCAATAATGCCACCAAAGGGCGCTACCAGGCCGTCAACGTAACGCCCGGCGCCCAGTATCAGCTTTCCGGCTATCTCAAGACCAACCTGACCGCCGGCCAGGCTCAGTGCGATGTCTACGGGCTCAACAGTTCCTCGGTCGTGTCTATCGACTCACCCGGCATCTTCAGCAGCGGTTCAAGCGACTGGACCTACAAGACGGAAACCGTTACCATCCCCGCCGATACCACATCGGTGCAGATCCGCTGCTTTGCCAGCAGTTCGCCTGCAGGCCAGGCCTGGGTCGATATGGTGCAGTTCGTGCGGCTCGCCCCCCTGACCCTGACCGCCACCCGGGTGTCGGAAGCGGCCATCGACCTGGGCTGGAACGACTTCTTCACCGAAAAGACCGGTTACAACATCTACCGCTGCATGGACAGCGGCAGCGCCTGTACGTTCGGCGCCACCCCCTACCGGCAGGTCACCGCAAGCGACATACCCTTCCATGACCTGGGCCTGTTGCCGAACCAGACGTACCGCTACAAGGTGGCCGCCTACAAAGCCGCTATCTGCCCCTGGGAAAGCACGGCCAGCAACACCGTCAGCCAAGCCACTGGCCAGCTGCCGATAACCGACCTGTCCGTGTCACAGCCAACCGCGACATCCTTGAAACTCACCTGGACGGACAGGACAAACTCCGATACCGGCTACAACATCTACCGCTGCATGGGGAACGGCTGCGAGCCCTGTACGGACCCGTCCGACTGCGCGACCACCACGGCCACCTACTCCATTCCGGCGGCCAACCTGCCGCGCTCCCTGGATCAGTGGCGCAAGGCTTACTACCCGATGTTCTCCGATCTTGCCGACAGGTACAACAACCAGGCCACCGGCAGCACCAACCTGTCAAGCCAGATCACGGGCCTGTCGAACGTGTCGGGGCTCTCCATGGGCACGGCAGTTGCCGGGCCGAATATCCAGGCCGGTACCACCATCACCGACATCTTCAGCGATCCGGCCAGCTGGACAAAGCGGGATAACGCCGTTCCCGCCAAATCGGACACCTCCGGCGTCAATGGCCTGATACCCCTGGCCAATACCAACGGACGGGGGGACTATTTCTGGGTAGAGGGGCAGGGAGTTCTCAAAGATGACGATCAGACGTACAAGATGTGGTATTCGGGAATGGATGTGAGCGGCGGGTCCTGGCGCATCTATTATGCCACCTCTGCCGACGGCCTGGTCTGGGCCAAGAAGGACAACACCCTGCTCGCCCCCAGCAACACCACCGGGACCAATGGCCGTATCCCCTTGGGAACCGACAATAAAAACAGCAATAGCAATACCACCATCGGTGACGGCGTCCACGCCTTTATCTCCCAAAGCGTGCTCAAGGACGGTACGTTGTACAAGATGTGGTATTCGGGGTATGACGGGAAAAACTGGCGCATCTATTATGCCACCTCTACGGACGGCCTGAGCTGGACCAAGGTGGACAATACCATCCCCGCTCCCGCCGATACCGGTGTCACGCCGACCAACGGCAATGGCCGCCTCCCCCTGGGGACCGGCACGACCGGCGACAGTAGCGGCGTATTCGGCCCAACCGTGATCAAGGACGGTCCATTGTACAAGATGTGGTACTCGGGAAATGACGGTGCAACCCCCACCAACCATTGGCGCATCTATTATGCCACTTCCACCGACGGTCTGAACTGGACCAAACTGGACAATTCCGTCCCGGCAAATACCGACTCCGGCGTCACGCCGACCGACGGCAATGGCCGACTGCCTTTGGGAAATGCGACAACTGGGGACAGCAGCCATGCCTATACGCCGACCGTGATCAAGGACGGCCTGGAGCTGTATCGGATGTGGTACTCCGGTTCCAACGGCTCCAACTGGCGGATCTATTACGCCACCTCCACCGACGGCCTGAACTGGACCAAGCAGGACAATTCGGTCCCGGCCACCCCTTCGGATACCACGGGGAGCAATGGCCGCATCCCACTCGGCAATGCCACTAAAGGGGACAGCACCGGGGTCTTCGGGCCGGCCGTGGTCAAGGACGGCACAAATTACCGGATGTGGTATTCCGGCTTCGACGATTCGGGCATTCGGCGCATCTATCACGCCAACAGCCTGACAACCGTCACCCTTTCCAAAAACCCCACCGCCGCAGCATCGGGAACATTCGTCTTCGGTCCGACGAACGGCCAGACCGGCACCACCGATCCGGTTGGGGCGGCCTACCAGATCATCGGACTTGCCAATACCTCCGGGCTTGTCCCGAGCATGTCGGTAAGCGGCCCGAACATCCCGGCTGGCACCACTATTTCAGCCATAAACAGCTCTTCAACCATCACCATTTCCACCAACCCCACTGCAGCGGCTTCCGGCAACTTTGTCTTCGGGCTGAACCTGTTACCGACCAATGGGCCCAGTTACACACCCTCCTTCGACGCCAGTGGCGGCCTGACCCTCACCTCCGCCTACTATTCCTACTATAGTCCTGCAAACACGATGCTGGACAACGACAACCACACCATCGAGTTCGACATCAAGTTCAGCGGCTCATATGGTGGCACCAACAATAATATAATTACCTATGCTCCTTCCGGTGGCCCCAGCCTGGTTGTGTCAACCAAGGGATGGGGCAATTCGCCCAGTCAGCAGATCAAGCTCACGTGGAGCTACAACGGCAGCGGCATCATAGACCTGAATAGCGATGCCTACGGGCTGCCGTTCGTTGTCGGCAAGTGGTACCATCTGCGCGGGACAAAGAACGGCAGCGCCCTGACCCTGTATGTGAATGATCTGCAAACGGCAACCGCGACGGTGCCGGTGCTCGACCACGCGCCAGGCTCCCGTTCTGCTCCCTTGCAGATTGAGGTCGGCAACAGTTATGCCCCCAACGTAGCTATCAAAAATCTGGGTATCTCCAGCGGCTACACAGGCTCTGTCGATGCCGCCCTGCAAACCTTCACGGACATGCAGCTCTGCCCCGGGAACCGTTACAATTACCGGGTCATGCCGTTCAACAACCTGGTCCCCTGGACCGGAGCAACCAGCAACAGCGCCGGCAACACGACCAATCCCCTGAACCCGCCCACGTGGCTATCCGCCACGGCAAAATCGGAAAGCGTTGTCGGCCTCACCTGGACCCCCAGCAACGAGAACGACCAGACCGCCTTCACGCTGATGGAATGCCATGGCGGCACCTGCACCACCAAGGATAAGGATGCCGTGGGCAATGCCCTGGCATATGACTGGTCGGGGCTGACCGGCGATGCCACCCCCTACTGCTTCTACGTGGCCAGCTGGAAGGATGCGTGCGGCGGCGTGACCTCGGCCTACTATCCACGGGTGGATGACATGTTGAATGGGGCGAACAGCGGGACCTGGTCCAGCATGGCGCCGATCACCATCACCAACCCCATGGCGAACTTCCAGACGCGGCTGGTGGTCGGGTATCTGACAGGTATGAAAACCGACTTCTCCGATATCCGGCTTTTCAACTCGACCACCAAGCGGGAAATTCCCTACTGGGTCGAGCAGATGGTTCCAGGGACTTCAGCCACACTCTGGTTCAAGACCCCAAACAGCACTGGCGACGCCATCTACCTCTACTACGGCAACCCGGCGGCAACCACGCCCACGTACAGCGGCTCAAGCGTTTTCGAGTTTTTTGACGACTTTGACGGCACACTACTGGATACGGCCACCTGGAGTATTTCTACGGGCGGGAGCGCCACGGTAAGCGGCGGCAGGCTGAATATAGCCCTCGGCTCCGTCTACACCAAGAACACGCTCCCCAATCTCGCCACCCCAATGGGAATGACCTTCGAGATGAAGAACAGTTGGACCACAGCCACGACGGGCGCTTCCGGCATTTCGGTCTGCAACGCCCCGGCGACCTATTCGGGCAACGGCAGCCCCTATTATGCCCATGCCGATCTCAGGATGGGGAGTGCCAGCGGTCTTTTGGGCATTGCCGGCGACGGGGCCGCCACCGGCTGGAATGTGGTCAACGCCTACCTGAGCCCCAACAGCGGGATTCCCGCCAACAGCGACGTCAACGTGGCCGGCCAGGACCGCCTCATCGGCGTCGAGTACCAGAACGCCACGAACCTGAATTTCTACAGCAAGGACCCGGTCACGTACGCTCTCCAGTATCTGCCCGCCACGACCAACTACCCGAGCGTCTGGAACCCCACCGGGCCGACCGCCCCCTACCTGTACCTGGGGCACATCTGGGGAAGCAACTCCGCCGCTGCCACCATTTATCCCATGAGCGTGGATTGGGTGCGGGTCCGCAAGTATGCAGCAACCCCTCCCAGCGCCAGCATCGGGACGCCGGGGACCAGGGATGGTTCGGACAACACCTGCCTGCTCATCGCCAACACCCAGCTCATCACCCCCACTGATCTGCATGCAGTGAACGAGGACGGCTCGCGGGACACCACCGTCGGCACCAGCGGGTACATTATGAGCCCCTATCCCTACAAGATCCCGCTGGCCTGGACCGATAATTCGCAGAAGGAGACCAGCTACATCATCGACCGGAAGGTATGGAACGGCCAATGGGTGCAGCGCGCCGTGACGAACAACAGTACCAGCTTCATGGATACGGTCGGCATCGAGCCCCGGAAGGCCTACACCTACCGGGTCCGTGCCGTCAACGCAAACGACGGCACCCAATCGCCCTTGAGCAGCGAGTTCACTATCAGCACTCCCGCATTCACCGGCGGTGATGGCAATGCGACCTGCATCTGCAGCGAGCAGGACGGGAAGCCGGTGTGCCAGTAACGGGTGTCAACCGGCCTGACCGGGGAATCATGAAAGCGTTTCGCACAGCAGTGGGCGTATTGGCGGCCCTCCTGGCTGCCGTACTCCCGGTTGCGGCGGCACCGGCCGTTGCCGCGCCCGCAATCGCCACGGGTGGTCCAACGACCGGTGCCTATGCGGGCTCCCGGAGCTGCCGCCAGTGCCATGAGCGTTTCTACCAACTCTGGTCCACCTCTTTCCACGGCCTGGCCATGGGGCCCTATAGTGCCGAGTTCGCCCGGACCAACCTCTCCCCCCAGCGCGAACCCATCGTCATCGGGACCAGCCGGTACCGGGTCGACCTCGACAGCGGGACCATGCTTGAGAACGGCCCGGATGGCAACCGGCGCTACCCGATCAATCATGTCATGGGGGGCAAGTACGTCTTCTACTTCCTCACCAACCTGGAAAAGGGGCGGCTGCAGACCCTTCCGGTGGCCTACGACCTGCGCCGGAAGGAGTGGTTCGACACCGCGCTCTCCGGCGTGCGCCACTATCCCGGCCAGAAGCCGGACAAGCCCCTTGACTGGAAATCCGTGCCCTACACCTTCAACACCGCCTGCCGGGACTGTCATGTGAGCCAAAGGAAAAGCAGCTACGACCCGACGACAGACACCTTCAACACCACCTGGAAAGAACCGGGGATCAACTGCGAGACCTGCCACGGCCCTTCAGAGGAACACAACCGCGTCATGGAAACCCTGCCCAAGGGGCAGAAAGCGACTGATTACCATATCATCCGCACCAAGCCGTTCACACCGGCGCAGCACAATGACGCCTGCAACTCCTGTCATGCCAAGATGGCCCACTTGACCGACGGCTACCGGCCGGGGGAGCGCTTCTTCGACCACTTCGATCTGGTGACCCTGGAAGACCGGGATTTCTACCCCGACGGCCGGGACCTGGGGGAGAATTACACCGCCACCTCCTGGATGCTGAACCCCTGCGCCCGGAAGAGCCCCCTGCATTGCGTGACCTGCCACACCTCCAGCGGCCGCTACCGTTTCCGCAAGCCGGAGGATAGCGACAAGGCCTGTCTCCCCTGCCACGCGGAGCGAGTCAACAACGTCACTGCCCACAGCCACCACCCGGCCGCAAGCGCCGGCAGCCGCTGCATCGGCTGCCACATGCCCAAGACCGAATTCGCCCGCATGGACAGAAGCGACCACTCCTTCCTCCCCCCGACGCCGGCTGCCACCATCAGGTTCGGCTCCCCCAATGCCTGCAACATCTGCCATGCCGACCGGGATGCCGCCTGGGCCGACCGCCAGGTGCGACAGTGGTATCCCCGCGATTACCAGGCGCCGGTCCTCAAGCGGGCTGCGTTGGTGGAGGCGGCCCGGAATCGGGACTGGAGCCGCCTGCCGGAGATGCTGGCCTATATCGCCTCCCCTGACCGGGACGAGATCTTTGCCGCGTCCCTGATCCGCCTGCTGGACGTGGCCAATGACCAGCGCACCGTGCCGGCCCTCATCACGGCCCTCAAGGACCGATCCCCGTTGGTGCGGGCCGCAGCGGCGGACACCCTTGGACGCACTCCCACCCCTGCGGCGCTCCAGGCCCTGGCAGCGGCCACCACGGACGAGTACCGGCTCGTTCGGGTGGCGGCTGCCGGCGTGCTCTCCTTTTATCCGGCAGTGGCGCTGCGGGGGGAGTTCGCCGGACCGGCCAGGCGTGCCATCGACGAGTACCTGGCCGCGCTGGCGGCCCGTCCGGTCAGCTGGGTAGCCCATTACAACCTGGGCAACTATTATCTGAGCGCCAACCGGCTGCCAGAGGCCCTGGCAGAGTACGAGGCTGCTCTCAGATTCGAGCCGCGAACCGCCATGGCGTGGGTCAATGCAGCCATTGTCCATGCCCGGCAGGGTGATGCCGGCACCGCGGAGTCATGCCTGCAGCAGGCAGTAGCCATCGACCCGGGGATTGCGGTCGCCCATTACAACCTGGGCCTGCTCCGGGCCGGTCAGGGAGATTGGCAGACAGCGACCGTCTCTTTCCGTGAGGCGCTCCGGCTCGACCCCGGCATGGCCGACGCCGCTGCCAATCTCTGCCTGATCGGGGTGGCCGGGTCCCCGGAGTCTGTTTCCTGGTGCCGCCAGGCTGCGGAACTTCAGCCGGATGAACCTAAATTCGCCTATGTCCTGGCACTTCGGCAGTATCAGGGAGGCAACTCAGCCGATGCCCTGGCAACGCTTGAAAAATTGACCGGACACTTTCCATTCTACGGTGATGCCTACCTGCTGCTCGGGGATATTCATGAGAAATCCGGCATGACTGACAAGGCTGCCGCAGCCTACCGCCGGATACTGGAAACCGCTGGCATGGAAGCACGCTGCCAGGCCCTTGCCCGGGAACGGCTGGATGTACTAGAGTCAATGGCACAGCCGCCCAGGGATAGGGCGCCTTGAAGCCCATGCCTCCATCAAAAGGTGGCAAGCCCTGTTTCTCTGCTTTGGGGAACCAAAACATTGCGCTATGCAATCATCCTCTTGTATACTTTCTACCGATAATTTATTTACATATTCAGACGTTAGAGACACCTAACTCACCCGTTCCCGCCCTTTTGTGGTCTGAATACTGATTTTTATTTCAAAATTCAGGATTATTCATGGCAAACCATCTTCTGAACACCCGGCTATTCCTGCTGTATTTGGTTTCGACACTGCTGCTGACCTGTCCTGCCGTTGACGCGGCCGTTTTGACGGCAGACACGACTTGGCGCGGCAACGTAACCGTCGGCGAGGATGTCCTCGTGCCGGCCGGGGTGACGCTGACCGTGGCGGCCGGCACCCATGTCAAGGTTGCCACTGCCGAGAGCACCAAAACCGATCCGGAGTATCTGTCGCCTTTGACCGAAATTACGATACGGGGCAAGCTCAAGGTGGAGGGAACCCCTGAAGCGGGAGTTGACTTCTCCTCTGTTTCCGGGAAAAGCGGCAGTTGGGCCGGGGTGATCATCGACGGCGGCAGCGCAAGCATTTCCCGTGGCAGGATCAGCGGTGCCGATACGGCCATCCAACTGATTAATGGCGCCCTGAACCTGGACCATGGGATCTTGACCGGGAACCGCTACGGTCTGGCGGCAATGGGAACAGCCGCGACCGCCCAACTCGCGAACAGCCGGATCGCAGGCAATGATTACGGCCTGTTCCTGTTTGGAGGCGCCGAGGTCACCCGGCTGAAGACCGAGGTGGCGGGCAACAGTAAAAAGGACCTGTATGAACGGCCGGCCGTGCCAGCGCCGGCAACCAAGGCATATGTGGCCAGGGAGCTGCCCATTGCCAGGGAATATGGTGACGAAGTGCTGGCTGGAGAGACGGTATGGCAGGGAAGAATCCGGGTCAATGGCGTCATCCGCGTGCCCGAGGATGGCCGTTTGGTCATTCTGCCCGGCACGATCGTCGAATTCGGCAAAAAGGATACCAATGGCGATGGTATCGGCGAAAACGGTCTACTCGTTCAAGGACGTCTGCTTGCCAAGGGTACCGCCACAGCACCGATATTTTTCCGTTCCGCGGAAACCCATCCCCGGATTGGCGACTGGGACGCCATCAACATCATGAACAGCGACGGCAGCCAGAACCTGATGGAGTATTGCCAGATCGAGGATGCCTACCGCGGCGCCCACTTCCATTTTTCCAATCTGTCCATCAACCACTCTGTATTTCGCCACAACTATCGCGGGATTCAATTCCAGGAATCGGCGGTGGAGCTGCGGGACAACTGGGTGTACGGCAACAAAAACGGCATGCAGGGCCGCGATTCCACCGTCGCGCTTGCCAATAATTGGATCACGGCCAATTATGACGGCGCCAATCTCTATCGGGTCAACCTGACCGCCAATGGAAACCGCTTTTTTCGAAACATGAAGGAAGGCCTGCGCTTGCGGGAGAGCACGGCTGTCCTGACGGAAAACCTGATAGATGGCAACCGGTTCGGACTGATGGTGGCCGATACATTCCAGGGGAGCTTCAAGCGCAATGTGCTGTCCGCCAACAGCGAGTTTGGCATTTCCCTGAAAAATACCGACAATCTGGAGATCGCGGGCAATTTTGTTACTGCAAACGGATTTAACGGCATGAACATCCAGGAAACCCGCGCAACCGTCCAAGGCAACCTGTTTGCAGGCAATGGCGAACGGGGTATGGGCATCCAGTCTTTTTCAGGGGTGTTGAGCGGGAATAATTTCGCCGCCAACGGCCTCTTTGCCGTTGACTACGAGGGAACTGCCGACCTGGCCGCACCGGACAACTGGTGGGGCGATTCATCGCCGGAAAAGGTCATTGGCGATAAGCGCCTCGATCCGAAACGGGGCCGGGTCGGGTATGCCCCGGCCAGTATGGCGCCGTATCCGATCGCCTGGCCGCTGGCCCAGGTTGTTGCCGGTGCGCTCTGGCAGGGTGCCGTCAAGGTGGATGCCACGGTCAGTGTGCCAAAGGGGGGCAGCCTGGTCATTGCCCCGGGCACCGGGGTATTGTTTCGGAAGGATGCCGGGCTGTCGGTACAAGGCACGCTCATTGCACAAGGTAGCAAGGAGCACAGGATAACATTCACGGCGCAAGAGCCGGCAGGGGACTCGTCATGGGGTGAAATCCTGCTGGAGTACTCGGCAGGAAGCCGGATCAGCCACTGCACATTCGAATATGCCACCTGGGGTTTACACAGCCATTTCACGCCGCTCACCCTGGCAAATAACATTTTTCGCCACAACTACGGAGGCATGCGATTTCGCAGCGGTCCCATGCAGATCATCCATTCGGTCTTCAGCGACAACACCATCGGCATCAGGTCGTATCGGGGCAATGCGGTCATACGGGAAAACCGGATCTCCGGCAATGAAACCGGCATCTTTGTCCGGGAAAAGGGGGGCGGCCTGACCATCAGCGCCAACAACCTTGCCGGAAACCGGGGCTATGGCATCCGGGTAGGCGACTTCAACAACGAAGACATCTCCGCCGGCGACAACTGGTGGGGCCAGGGCGATCCGTCGCAGTACCTGTTTGACGGCCGTTCGGAGCCGGGCATCGGCATAGTGCGTTACGAACCCTATCGCCGCGAGCCGGTGAACCTGGAGAGTGACAAGCCATGACCGGCAGCATATTGAAGGCCATGACCGTCGCGTTGTTAATAACCATCATGATGACTGTTTTTCTGCCTGTCCCTGCCATGAGCGCGGCCAGTTTTATCCTGAGCGGACAGGTTACGGACATTGGCGGCAAACCGGTGGCCGGGGCCGAGATCTTTGCCTACGACAGCGCCGTCATCCGGCGTCCGGCTGATTTCATCTCGGCCCGCACCGCCGTTGACGGCCGCTATAGCCTGACCCTGTCTTCCCGTAAGTTCTGGGTCGTGGCCCGGGTCCGTTCCGGAGAAAAATTCGGCCCGCTGCTGCCGGGAGACCGTCATTCTGGAGAGCCCCTGGTCGTGGAACCTGACGATGCCAAGGACGTGCAACAGGATTTCACTGTCGTGGACATCCGGGAGGCGGTACGCCAGAAGCAGAAGGTCAGGGCCGATTTCCGGCTGATGACCGGCAGGATTCTGGACCAGGACGGGCGACCGGTCAGCGGCGTTTACGCCTTTGCCGGCACGGCGCAAAAGGTAAAGGGCATTCCCGAATACATTTCTGCCTGGACCGGTGCGAATGGCGAATACACCTTGTACCTTCCCCCTGGCCACTATTTTCTTGGGGTCGGCAAGGAGTTTCCGCTGCCGACAGGGACCGGCAGTGAGTTGGAGTTGACGCTGGAGCAGAATAAGCAACCTCTTACAAGGGATATTACCGTTAAAAGAGGGCCGCTTCCTGAATCCGAGCAAGCAACGGAAAAGATTTTGCCGGAAATTCCGGATAACTGACAATTGGTGTTGCCGTTAGTAAGTTAGCAGTTATCAGGTTGGGAATAGTAGGCAACATCGATTAACCGTAAAACTTGATTAAGCCCATGGAGAGGGCCGTTTCTACTAGTTATTTGCATGATATAATTAAAACAATAAAATTGGACAGCTACTCATTTCTAAAGTAATGTGTCAGATGAAATAGTATGTTTAACCAGCGGATTCATTCAGCTTTCCATAAACTCCATTATGGGGGGAAAGGAGGTGCAAGAGATGAAAAGGATTAAATATGTAGCTCCAAAGGTTGTAGGCAGCGCCACTGTCCATCCTTGCTGAGATGGACACATTCTGTTGTGCGGGAGGCACCGGGCACCAGCTTGCTGCCGGCTCTGCGCCTCCCTGTTTTAGCTTCCGGCGGATATCAATACCGCTTCCCAATATAATTCTCTGATGCTTTTTTCCTGTGATTCAATTTATTTCCGGGGTTTTGTGCCACAAAGTCGATCTGAATTATCGCGGTTATCGCAGCGATAATTGGATACTTCATGGTAAGAGGGGGAAACCAAATGATGACGAAACAATTGGTTGTACTCGTATCTTTATGCTTGCTGTTATTGATGAATACGGTTGGTCTGGCTGAGGCCGCGGGTACGGGCACGCTTAAGTATGGTTTCAAATTCAAGGATCCTGCCACAGGGGTTGAAACGGCCCTGCCCTATGGTTTCGTCTATCTGCATAATGCAACCAAGCCTCCACCCATGGAGAAATTCTATTCAAAAGCCGATTTTATCGACTGCAAATCATATGGCAATGGCACCTACGTGAACCCTAATATTCCAGCCGGCACCTATTACATCAGGATCACCCAACGAAATCCCCTCTTGGGGCACACAGAGCCGCAAGGTCCGCCGCGAGTGGGTGATTATACCTGGATGCAGACCACCCCCATCACGATTACCGCCGGCCAAACCCTTGATATCGGAACAAAATACGCCTATTTTTACTCGTCTTCGCCGATTACCGTTACCGGTACGGTCAAGACCCAGAAGGGCGTGCCCCTGGCCGGCCGTTATGTCAGGGCGCAATCCGAGCCATGCTACAAGGATGGCTATAATTACAATGTCAACCAGTGCGGGCCGGACAAGTACATCGCGCTGATGCCAACCGACGCCGATGGTAAATATACCCTGGAATTGCGAGACCCGGGTACTTACTATCTCTACACATCACCCTGCCTCACGGACCAGTATTTCGAGTACACCGGCAATCGCTGTTCCGAAACCGCTGCTGCGGCGCCTATAACCGTAAAGGTAGGGGACAGTGTGAATACGGATTTCGTGGTATGGCAGTATCCTTGAATGATCAGTCCCAGGTAGCAGAGGCAGCCATGAAAACAATAGCCATCTTAGCGACTCTTCTCTTGCCTGCTATTGCCTGTGCGGAAACGATCATAGTTGAGTATCCGGATCATTATTACGTTGAGTCGACCGGTTCCCCCGCCAACAAGGCGGCAAAGGCCACCGAAAACGTGGCGCCCGTCGCCAAGCCGTCGCCAGCACCCTTCCGCGACAGCAACGCCTCCCTTGGAAAACCTGTGGACGCTGCCGAGCGGAAAAGTGCCCTGACCAATGAGCTGGCCCGCCTGCAGAGGGAGCATGACGAACTGGCAACGCCAAAGGCTGGGGATACCCCCGAGCAGATCAGCAACAAACAGCAGGCCGCCTACGCGAAACTCATGAAAATGAGGCGGATCACCTCGGTACTGCAGAAGATGTCGGACCAGGAGCGGTAATTGCATAAGAATTTCTGGTTCACCGTAACTTTGTAAAGATGTGCAAGACGGTACGCAAGCGGCATTAACCAAGGCAGGAGGTTTCAGTGAAAAATTTAGTTGTACTGTTGTTGCTTGTTTTCGCGGTGTCTTTCGTACAGCCGGCATCGGCCTGCGTCGGCAAGACTCTCTATGTCGGAATAACCGGCACCACACAGGAGATGCTCTTTGCCGAGATCATTGCCCAACTGGTGACCGAACGCACCGGAACAACGGTCAAGATCCTGGAGTTCAAAGGTGATACCGAACTGTACAATGCCGTCAAAAAGGGCGAGGTGGGCGTGCTGGTGGAAAATACCGAGCGGGCGCTTCACCATCTCAACTTGAAAGAAGACAATTCCAAGCAGGCCTACGATCTGGCGAAAAAAGAGTACCGCAAGAACCTCAACCTGGTCTGGTTGGAGCCTTTCGGCACAAGCCGGCCCTCTGCCCCGGTTATTTCCGTGGATACCATGGGCCATTTGCCGGCCCTGCCAAAGTTGCTGAACAAGCTTGCCGGCGTATTGAATGACGATACCTACGGGAAGCTGCTCAAATCCTTGAAGTCTGACGAAAAACCGCGAAAAATCGCCCGCGATTTCCTCAAGGCCAAGAAACTCATCTGAGTACGTGGAACCGCGGAAATCCCATAGCATCTCCGAGCGCCTGTTCCGCTTTGTTGGTGGTACCGAACTGGCTCTCCTGCTGTTTGGTGTCATAGCTCTGCTCACCATCCCCGGCACCTTCGGCATCGGGCGGTCATGGTATTCCAGCCCGTTGTTCAAGGTCTTGCTCGGCCTGTTGATGCTGAATCTGCTGGTCTGTACCGTGCAACGCAGGAAGAGGCTCAAATGGCAGGTAGTGCTCCTGCATGCCGGAGTGCTGGTTGTCCTTTGCGGCGCCTTCCTCACCTCCCTTGGATATGTGGCGACAGTCAACGTGTACGAGGGGGGAAAGACCGAACTTGCCTACCGCTGGGATCTTCAGAAAGACGCGCCGCTCGGCTTCGATCTTGCGGTCGTCAAAATAAATCGTGATTACCTGCCGATCCCGGTCAGGGTCGGCGTTCTCAGGGGCAACGAAAAGGTAGACCTTTTCACCCTGAAGACCGGCGAGAGCTTCAACATCGGCGGCTACCAGGTCCGGGCCGATTCTCTTGACCTGCGCACCGAGACCCTGTTCCTGACCATCTCCCAGGGAGATCGCACCATCGGGACGGCCAGCACTTCGGGAGAGGCCGCCCTGCCAGGAGGTTTCCCCTACGCCTTCAAGCTGGTGGCCTTTAAAAATCCGGTGCTGCGGCGCACCTGGGTGGACCTGAAGCTGCAACAGGACGCAAATACCATGTCGGAAGGCAGCACGGAGATAAATCACCCCTTCCAATGGCGGGGACTGTATTTCTACTCGACACTGATCGACAAGACCCCCAGCGGCGAGCCCTACGCCGGCATCCAGATCGTCAGCGATCCCGGGCGGTCGGTGGTGTTTGCGGGATTTGTACTAGCAGGGCTTGGCGCCCTGGCACTCTTGATAAGAAGGTTATATGCAAACAGCTAATTTCGGCATATTCAGCATCTACGTGGCGGCCTTTATCCTAGGCGCGGCCCATTCACTGGAGCCGGGCCACGGCAAGACCGTTGTGGCCGCCTACCTGGTTGGCTCCAGGGGGCGAAACATCGATGCCGTAATCCTGGGCCTGGTGGTGACGTTCACCCACACCTTCAGCATCATAGTGCTCGGCCTTATCGCCAAGTTTTCCTCACGCTATTTCAGCGAACAGGAGTTGCACGGCTACCTGGGCATCGTGGCCAGCCTGATCATTCTCGCCATCGGCCTTTGGATGCTCAGATCGCGTTGGCTGGGGATGCGCGACCCAAGCCGTGCCCATCACCACACCCATTTGTTCGGTTCCCACCATCACCATGACCACAGTCACGACCACGATCATGATCACTCCCATGACCATGACCACGGGCACAACCATTCCCATGACGATTCTCACGCTCATAGCCATGACCAGGACCACGACCATGGCAGCGATCACGGGCATAGCCACGCTCCCGCGTCTGGGCAGCCCTTGGGGGCGTGGGGTTTGATACTCCTCGGCATCTCCGGCGGCATTGTTCCCTGTCCGGCAGCCCTGGCGATCCTGCTGGCATCCGCTTCGGTAGGCGACATGGGCAAAGGCCTGGCACTGGTGCTCATCTTCAGTACCGGCTTGGCCCTGGCCCTGGTGGCCATCGGCCTGGCCGTGGTCAACAGCGTGCGCATGACAAGCAGGTTCATCGATACCGAGCGTTACGCACCCTATGCCGCCGTTGCCAGCGCCGTGATCGTGACCCTGGTCGGGGCCTTCACTCTCTACTCTTCCCTGACCCATTTCTATATGGCATGAGAACTTTCCGGCCGGCCCTGATAGCCATTTTACTGGCATTTCCCGCGATTGCCCACGCCCATCCCGAAACCGGTTTTCTGCCGGATGCCATTGCCGAGACCGAATACCGTATCGTGCTCGAAATCACCCCAAAGGATTGCGCTACCCGCAACAAGCTGGGCATTGTCCTCTACCGCAAGAACAAGCTGGCGGAGGCAGCCCAGCAGTTTGGCGAGGTACTGAGGATCGCCCCCCGCGATTTCGACGCCCATGACGGCCTGGGACTGGTGCGGCTCAAGGAGCGCAATTTCCAGGAGGCGGTCAACTGGGCGCGGCAGGCCATTGCCATCAATGGCGAGGATACCCTGGTCTACCATACACTCGGCCAAGCCCTTGAACAGCTGGGCCAGTTGAAAGAGGCCGAGGCAGCATACCGCAAGGGTTTGGAGGCCAATTCCCGCAATCTCGCCAAAAACGGGAACAAGGGCAGCGAAACCGGCAAACGTGATACCCTTTTGGGGGCACTGGCGAGCCTTCAGAATAAAATGAAAACAAAACGGTGAGGACTATGAAAAAAATCGGCATGATTATCAGCTTCGGACTGCTGGCAACTTGTTTTGTCATGGCCTGGGCACCCCGGGCATGCCGGGCCGCATTGCTGGAGGTGGGCAAGACAACCCTCCAAAAAGACACCACCTGGAGCGGAAACGTGCTGGTCACCGGCGATATCCTGGTCCCCCCCGGCGTGACCCTGAACATTTCTCCCGGCACGATCGTGAAGTTCAAAAAGATCGGTGCGGAAAGCGACCGGAACCTATTCGGCACCAACTCTCCCTATTATGCCCAGGCCGAGATCATCGTTACGGGCAAACTCATTGCAAGGGGGACTCGGGAGCAGCCGATCATCTTCACCTCTGACGAAGCCAAGCCCCAGACAGCTGATTGGGCTGCCCTAAATTTCCTGGGCGGCGAGGGGAACTTGCTGGAGTGGTGCCGTATTACCTATGCCTACAACGGCGTCCATGCCCATGGCGCCCAGGTGTTGGTCAAAGAGTGCGAGCTTGCGAACAATGCCGTGGCGATCAGCGTCAAGAAGGATGAGGAGACCACTGATGCCCCCGGATACAATAAGGAAGCCGACCTTAGCGTCATAAACTGCCTGATACGGAATAACAAGGGAGGCGTCAATGTCCGCAAGTCACGTGGCGTAATTATTGGCAACACCATCCGCGACAACAAATTTTTCGGCATATGGATCAAGGAAAAATGCAACGGCGAGATCAGCCGCAATGACATAACCGCCAACCAGAAGGGAATCTACCTCTACCGGGCAGAGGGTATGGCCATCACGGCCAACAACATCCATGCAAATCTTGATTACAATATGGCCATTGCCGACGAACAGGAGCATGATGTGCCGGCAGCCGGCAACTGGTTCGGCACAGCCGAACAGGACAAGGTGGCGGCTCTGATCTTCGACAAACATAGCGATCCCACGGTGGGGCGGATCATTGTTGAGCCGTATCTGAAAGAAGCGGTGCAAAATGCCGGGAGAGGCAGGTAGCATGTCAAAGATTCAGCGCAACCCCGACGTACTCTGGCGGGAGGAGGAAGAACCCCGAAACGAGGCCCTGGCCGACCTGGAGCAGGGCAATGGCGAGGATGCTGCGGATCTCGGCACGTCGCTTCTGTTCCACAACGGCCAGATGCTGTCCCTGAACCTGCTGGGCACGGAGATCTGGAAGCTGTGCGACGGCCGGACGGAGCAGGATATCGTGGCTGAACTGCTGGCCATGTTCGAGGTGGAAGAGCAGGAACTGGCCGGCGATGTCGCCACCTTCCTGGCGGCATTGGCGGAGAAGGGATTCATCGTCTATGGGGCATGAATGGCTGATCAAGGCGCCGCTCACCATCAACTGGGCCCTCAACAACAGCTGCAACTTCGCCTGCCGCCACTGCTACAGCAGGGTGGAAAACGTGGAGGAGCTGGATGGAGACACGCTGCGGGGCTGTTTCGAACGGGTGGCAAAAATGGGGGTCATGGCGGTCAACTTCGGCGGCGGGGAACCGCTGTTGCGTGAAGATCTGCTGGAACTGGCGGCATATGCCGCATCCCTGAAGCTGCGGGTCTCCATGAACAGCAACGGCTACCTGCTGGACCGGGACAAGGCTGTTGCCCTGAAACAGGCCGGCTTTGCCGGCGTGGGGATCAGCCTGGACAGCCACGAGGCCCCGGTGCACGACCGCTTCCGCGGTATTGAAGGAAGCCATGCCCGAGCCGTGGCCGCCCTGGGGTACCTGAGGGCGGCGGGCATCAAGACCTCCCTGTCTACCGTGATCTGCACCATCAACCAGCATGCCCTCGACGAACTGGTTGCCTTTGCCCTGGAGCACGGCGTCAGCCGCCTCAATCTGCACAACTTCAAATGCGCGGGCCATGGCCTGGCCAACAAGGATGAACTGGACCTGACGCCTGCCCAGTGGCAGGCCTTTTATCGCCGTGCCCTAGTCGTCAAGGAACGGATAAAGGGGCTGGAGATCTCCTTCGATGATCCGGTGATCGCCTCCCTGGGGCTCCCCACCGAAAGCTCCCTGGTCAAGGGGAGCGTCTGCGGCAAGCTGTCCCTGGCCATCAAGTCCAACGGCGACATCACCCCCTGCGGCTTTATCCCGGTCGTCATCGGCAACATCGTCAGGGACGACCTGGGGGAAATCTGGCGCAATTCGCCGCTGCTGGCCAAGATGCGCCACAAGGAGCCCCACGGCAAATGCGGTTCGTGCAACCACTACGCCGATTGCCTGGGGGGTTGCAGCGCCCGGGCCCTGGCCATGACCGGCGACATCAACAGCCCCGACCCCCACTGCTGGGTAGAGCCATGAATCTGGGAGAACTGTCCAGACCGATCACCATCTATTGGGATCTGTCGCCGGCTGACCGGCTTTGCCCGGACTACCTGCGGTTCTGCGAACAGATAACATCCGTCGGGCCACTCCAGCTGCACCTTTTCGATGACAGTTGCAAAAACTGCCTCCCCATCCTGGAACGCATGCAGGGGACCCCACTTGCCATCACCCTGACGACCGGGGCGGCAACACTGACGCCCGCCAACCTGGAGCGTCTGCACCGGCTCGGCCTGCGGGGCCTGCTCATGTACGCCCATTCCTATGGGGAGCTTGAGGAAACCCGCTCTATTCTTGCGGCAGCAGGTGCGCATTTTGCGGCTGGCATTGCCTTTGAGGCCACATGCGACAACTGGCGGGAGCTGCCCCAGGTCGTGCGATTCAGCCTTGAGCAAGGAGTCGCCTCCCTGACCCTGCCGATGCAGCGCCTGTACCATGGAGCAGTACCATTCATGCTCACGGATGCGGAAAGGGACGAACTGGGGCAACAACTGGCCGGGATCGATTGTTCCGGGCTGCGGCTGACCATCCACGACCCGTTCCTCTGGCGCGCCTTCCATCCGGACACCCCCTTTCCTGGCGGCGGTTGCCAGGCTGCCAACACCATGCTGGCCATCGCCCCAGACGGCACTGTCTACCCCTGTCCCTCGCTGCCGCTGGCCCTGGGCTCCCTGACGGAGACGACGCTCAAGGAACTGGTGGGAGGCGAGGCGAAAAAACGTTTCCGGGCCGCCGTGGCCATCCTGCCCGACGCCTGCCTGGACTGCCCGGAAAAGGCCGGCTGCAAAGGGGGCTGCCGTGGTCGCAGCCTGGTGGCGGGAAACGATGTTGCTCTGCCTGATCCGGCTTGCGGGATTGCTAATAATTAGAAGGGACCTTCCGATGTACAGATCATGTTCACGCCTCTGTTGCTCCATTCTCCGGTATGCCCTGTTTCTTTCCTTGTTCTGCGCCTTGTCGCTTGCTGCCGGTTGCAACAGGAAACCGGAACACAAGGTCATGAAGATCGGCTACATGATCTGCAACAGCGAACAGGAAACCCTGGCCCGCTTTGCACCGCTGACCCGCTACCTGTCGGAAAAGACCGGCGTGGATTTCCAGCCCGTGCCGGTGGATACCCAGGATTTCGAGAACAGTTTCAAAAGCGGCGAGTTTGCCTTTACCCACGGCAATTCATTGCTCTACATCATCCTGCGTGAGCACTTCGGCCTGACCCTGCTGGCCGCCGAGAAGCGGGGGCGTTTCGGCTCCCGGACCGGCGGCGCCATCATTGCCCGCAAGGGGAGCGGCATCACCAAGCTGGCCGACATCAAGGGGAAACGGATGGTGTTCGGCCCCATGCTCGCCCCCACCGGTTACCTGGCCGAATACGACCTCATGCTCCGCTCCGGCATCGACCCGGAAAAGGACCTGGCCTACTACGCCATCCCGCCCGGGTCGTTCAAGCACGAGAAGCTGATCTACGCGGTCCTGTACGGCCAGTTCGACGTGGCCGCCGCCCCGCTGCTGGACCTGGAGCTCATGGTCAAGGAAGGAAAGATCGCGGCCGATGACTTCGTCATCCTGGGCCAGACGCCGATCATCCCCTACTGCACCTTTGGCGCGGCCAAGGAGACCGACCCGGCCCTGGTGGCCAAGGTGCGCCAAGCCCTGCTGGACCTGACCCCGGATACAACCGTGGAATACGGCGGCGAGCGGGTCAAGGTGCTCAAGGCGGCCTGGATCGACGGTTTCGAAGAACTCCAGGACAGCGACTACAACCCGATCCGGGAGATGGCCAAGCGGGTCAACATGCCGCCGTACCAGAAATATTGAGACCAATGAAGACCGATCGCTTTGACAAAATTCTCTGGCTGTTGCTCGGCACCGTGTTGGTGGCCCTGACGCTGCTGCTCTGGCAGGGACAGCACCGGGAAGGAGCCCTGGCCAGGGGGAACAACCGGGCCATGGAGCGGGAGCTGGCCAATCAGGCCCGGGTGGTTCTGCTGCAGAAGCTGTACGGCCCGGTGGAGGAACTGCGTCAAAAGGGGGAGCTGCAGAACGCGCTGCTCAAACTGGACGAGCTGTCGCGCCAGTATCCCGGTGAGGCCCACGGCTACATCCTGCAGGGGGAGATCCTGCAGCAGATGGGGGTCCTGGATGCCGCCCTGGCCAGCTACGTGGCCGGGATCAGGCTGAACGGCACCTATGTGGACCGCAATACCCCCCTTTCCCAGCGGGACGCCCTGCAGCGGCTGGTGGCAGCAGGGGAACGGGACATCGCCCCCAAAGCCAAGGCCAATCCGAACAACCGTTCCCTGGCAACGGCCCTGGCCAACCTCAACTACCTGAAAAGCCGCCTGGCGGGAGGATGTGAATAGCCATGCCGCTCAAAGACCGTCATTTCTGGGTGGTGATCCTGGCAGGGCTGGCGCTCGGCATACTGGGGGTATTGCTCTCGGTGTGGGGTAATCCGGCCAATTCCGGCATCTGCGTCTCCTGTTTCATCGAGAACAGCGCCGGCGCCCTGGGGCTGCACAACAACGTCCGCATGCAGTACCTGCGCCCCGAATTGATCGGCTTTATCCTGGGGGCCCTGGCCAGTGCCCTCATTGGACGCGAATTCCGCTCCCGGGGGGGGAGCTCACCGCTTTTGCGGCTCGTGGGGGGGATCTTCCTGATCATCGGCTGCTCGGTCTTCATCGGCTGCCCCATCAAGCTGCTGCTGCGTCTCTCCGCCGGCGACCTGACTGCCGTGGCCGGGGTCATCGGCCTGGTCTGCGGCGTCTGGCTGGGGGCCAAAGGGGCCGTGAGCGGGGTGGAATTGGGTTCCCAGAGAGCGGAACCATCAGGCAGCGGCCTCGTGATGCCCTTCCTGTTCCTGCTGCTGCTGGCCTTCCTGATCATCAGGCCCGATTTCATCAACTTTTCCACCGACGGCAGCGGCACCGAGGCCGCCCCCTGGCAGTGGGCCCTGGCCGCCGGCGGGCTCCTGGGCGTCCTGGCCCAGCGGAGCCAATTCTGCATTACCGGCAGCATCCGCGACATCTTCCTGGTGGGGCGCCGCTCCTACCTGCACTGGGGCCTGGGGGCCTTCGTCCTGAGCGCCCTGGCCCTGAACGTGGCCACCGGCCGCCTGCATCCCGGTCTGTACGGCCAGCCCGGCGCGCACCTGGACCACCTCTGGAGCTTCCTCGGCATGGCCTTGGTGGGGTGGATCTCGGTACTGATCGGGGGGTGTCCCTTCCGGCAGATGATCAAGGCCGGCGAGGGGAACACCGATGCCGGCCTGGTGGTGGTGGGGATGTTCATCGGCGGGGCCGTGTCCCAGTCGTGGGGGATCGCCGCCACCGCGGCCGGAGTCCCCCTCTACGGCAAGGCAGCCGTGCTGACCGGCCTGGCCTTTGTCCTGGCGGTCAGCCTGATGCTGCGGCGGCGGGAAGGATAGACCGCACCATTCGTTTTAACAGGTTGTTGAAAAACAGCCATCTCGCCGCTGTCCTCGAAAGCCACCTTGTGCGGCGTAGCGCTGCTACGCCTCCGCGGGCCTTTCTGTGGGTGCGACGATCTGACTATTTTTGAACAACCTGAGTTTTCCAACAACCTGTTAAACATGAATTTATGTAACTATTTTGTTGACAGATGTAACGGAGTTTATTAATTAATATACATAGTCGGAATGGGCAGACAACGGTGTCGCGTGTCTGCCCATTTTTGTTTTCTGCTCTGATATTGATGAACAACGGTGTTCATCCACCATACGAATGGGGGTGGTCATGGATACAATCGTTAATGTCGACGAGTTCATCAGGTTCATGCCGAATATGCAGAAGTACCAGACGCTGTTGAACGGACTCAATTTCACCTGGGAAAACATCGAAGTCAATGCCGAGATGAACTGCCCGACCGAGGCAAAGACCATCCTCCCCACCATGGCGAGCACCCGCGAGGGTTTCAGCCGGCTCGAAGTGCAACTGATCGAAAACCTGGTCCGCGAAGAGATCAAAAAGGTGATCCTGGAGATCACCTCCAAGGCTCAGGTCGCGGTGGACATCCTGATCAGGAACCTCTATGAACGGACCGCCGACGTCGGTTTTCTGGCTACCGACGACGACATACGCCGCTTTCTCACCAACCCCGCCCCCGGCCGCAACGATGAGGAGTCCATCACCACAAGACTTCGCGAATACCGTGACAAATATACCGTGTATGACGAGATCATCGTACTCGACATCCAAGGCAAGGTCAGGGCCCATCTGGATGAGAAAAGCCCTATCATGTTCTCCAAAGACCCCTTGATCAGAGAGACCCTCGCCAGCGACACCTATGTTGAAACCTTTCGGCGCTCGGATTTGCGCCCCGCTCTTGACCGCACCCTGATCTATTCCCAGAAGATAGAACACCCTGACACCGGCGAACAGATCGGGGTTCTCTGCCTCTGCTTCCGCTTCGAAGACGAAATGCAGGGCATATTCAACAACCTGAAGAAAAAGGGAGATAAGTCGGTAATGCTGCTGCTCGACCGGGAGGGAACGGTCATCTCCAGCAGCGATGAAGACCATGTCAGGATCGGCAGAGCACTGGAGATGGTGGTAGACGATGAATACCGTGTTGTGGATTTCGCCGGTCGGAACTATATCGCCACGACCTGTGCCACGCGCGGCTACCAGGGGTATTTCGGCATGGGCTGGTTCGGCCACGTCATGATCCCCCTTGAATCGGCTTTCTGCCAAGCCCGGACCAATGCCCTGGACCTGATCGACAAGGAGATCATCGACGGGATTATGGGCCATGCCGAATCATTCTGCCCGGCCCTGAGCAGCATCGCAAAAGGGGCGGACGTGATCAACCTCTCGTTGCGCCGGGTGGTGTGGAACGGCCAGGTCATGGCAGCAGGCAAACGGGGCGATCTCCTGAAACTGAAAGCCATTCTCCGCCAGATCAGCAAGACCGGCGACAAGACCAGCAGCGTATTCGCCGATTCGATCAAGAATCTCTACGAGACCGTCATTTCGTCCAGCCTTCAGGATGTCCAGTTCATTGCCAGGCTCATGATCGACATCATGGACCGCAATCTGTACGAACGGGCCAATGACTGCCGCTGGTGGGCCCTCGCCTCCGACCTGCGCCGTATCCTGGCCGCCGGAAATCCCAGCCCGGAGGAGTTGGCCAAGATGACCGACATCCTCGAATACATCAACGGGCTATATACCGTCTACACCCGGCTGTTCGTCTACGATTTGAACGGCACCATACTGGCTGCCTCGAACCTGCATGACGACGGGCTAAGCGTATGCGGCAGGAAATTTGAGAGCGGCTATACCCAGAAGGTGTTTCAGCTCGAGACCAGCCAGTCCTACAATGTATCGCCATTTGAAGCCACATGGCTTTACAACGACCGTCATACCTACATCTACAATGCCGCGATCCGCGACCCCGAAAACCCGGCCAAGGTGGTGGGCGGTATCGGGATCGTGTTTGACTCGGAACCGCAATTCAAGGACATGCTGCTGGACTCGCTTCCCAACAAGCAGGGAACGTTCGGCATCTTCACGGATCGCAACGGCCGGATCGTCTCATCCACCTGCCCCGAGCATCAAGTCGGCAGCGTCCTCGACATCAACCCGGAATTTTTTACCCTGGGAAACGGTGAAGGGATGTCAAACATCATTGTCCACCGTGGCAAATATTATATCGTCGGCTGTATGACCAGCTTTGGCTATCGCGAATACAAGAATAGCGGCGACTATACCAACGACATCATATCATTCGCCTTTGTGCCGCTGGGTGATGAGAAGGAGAAGGGAGAAAACGCGGCGAAACCAGCCACCCTGTATGCCACTACCCAGACCAAGGGTAATGTGGTCGAACTGGCCACCTTCTTTGCCGCGGACCGCATGTTCGCCATCACCGCCCCCGAGGTGGTTGAAGCCATAGAGTCCGGACGCCTTACGCCGCTGCCCGGTTCCAGGCCGTACCTTGCCGGGACGATCTCGTTCAACAATACGGTCATCCCGGTTATCAATCTTCGCCACCTGTTCGGCAAGGATGGCGGTTCGCGGCGGGCCGATGACCAGATAATCATCACCAAGACAAACCGGGGTCTTGTGGGCCTGATCGTCGACGACCTGGATTCGGTACCGGAATTCGAGGCGGACCGGATCGAGGCCGTGCCCGAGATGATCAAGCACGATGCCGGTTACATCAGGAACGTGATCAGCCGGGATGGTGATTGTGAGCAGGAAATGCTGGTGGTTCTCGACCCGGACCTGATTCTTAATGCGGTGCAGAAGAGGCCGGACGAGTACTGATGCGATTTGCGTGATGCGAATGACTGGAACGGTCGTCAACGCTCCAGGATAAACGTCACCGGCCCGTCATTGACGAGTGCGACCTGCATATCCGCCTGGAAGATGCCGGTCGCCACCGCCAAGCCGAGCCCTTGCACCGCTGCCACGAAATAGTCGTAGAGCCGCTTCCCCTCGTCCGGCGGGGCCGCCGTGTCGAACGACGGTCGCCGCCCCTTGGCGCAGTTGCCGGCCAGGGTGAACTGGGAGACCACCAGCAGGCCGCCCCCCATCTCCTGCACCGACCGGTTCATCTTCCCCGCCTCGTCCTCGAAGATCCGCAGGTTGACGATCTTCTCCGCCAGCCAGTCGGCCCTGGCTTCGTCATCCCCCTTCTCCACCCCCAGAAGGACCAGGATACCGCGACTGATCTCGCCCACTGTTTGGCCTTCGACTGTTACGCTGGCCGAGCTTACGCGCTGGATGACAGCTTTCATTTCATTTTCCTCTTTGGCGGAAGCGGTTTCGACAGATAATTTTCCGGGATGACGATGATCAGGCAATTGGCCACATATTTTCCCGTCCGCGGCTCTACCAGTTTCAGTCCGTGACAAGTTGTCACGACCCCACCACCCTTTTGAGACGTGCTTGAGCTTTCTTTAACGTTTCTGGCCCTCACCGGGTGCCGGAACCCGAAGCGTGGAGCAATCCGCGTGCAGGGCCTGGTTAGCGGAAGTCGGCATAATCGACATACACTATTTATATTTAGCAACCAGCGCATCCTCAAGATTTACCAAATCACGAACACCAACGGGCCATTGAGTTCTATCGCATAACACACCACCGTCGATATCAAAGGAATGGATAGAGTTGTCTTTTAAAACATTTACAGTCATTCCTTGTGCCCCCGTACAAGTTGGTTGGCCAGATGGAAGTACATTCCCGCTTTCATATAACCTGTTGTCTGATATCACCTTCCGGACCGAGGTGTAATCAGAAAACTGAATCTGTTTAGACCACACTCCGATAATTTGCCCTGACTGCGATTGTGAGTAGTTGATAGTGGTTGAGTCAATTGATACGTTTGTGCTAATCGGATTTGGAGCAACTGTACCTTTATCGACAAATGTCACCCCTTGTATGCCAGTAGCCGTATTATTTTCATTACTACCGCAACCGAAAAAACAGGGGAAAACGATTAATGACAAAACAAACCTTTGAATATGTTTCATTCCATCCTCCGTTCATTTTTTCAGCTAACGGGCCGGGAACTGACCGGCCTAGGCCGGTCTTGCTTCCTTGTTGAGATATTTCTTTCGACTCACTTTTAAAAGGATGTTTAAATTTCCTTTGTTGTTCCTGTTTTTTAACGAGAGGGAGTGAAAGTAATGTTGTTACTGGAAGGACCGATTTCCGTTGAGTGCATCATCGTCCCATCCTTGAAAACGACACCTATATTAAAAGTTTCCGAAACAGTTTTACAACACTCTGACACAAAGGAATAAACTTCTCTGAGAATGGGAATATGGTACTCAAGGCATTTCATGGGGTCAGTGATGTCATCTGATGTTTTGATGTGTTTATTAACTAGATCTGATACGCGGAGTATTGGATCTTCTGGACTACCAACTGGTATGATGAAATTGGCTTTGCCTTTTAAAATTAACCCCATCTCTTTTCCTAAAGAAGGGTGGCATAAAGCTACTCGTATCTCTGGTTTATCCTCAATAATTGTCCTGTAGGTAAATAACCATCCTGTCATACCTATAATTTCATCAGTTAAATCTCCAAAAACTGCACATTCTCTGAAGTATTCTTTTTCTTCGCTGATAATGTTTAGAATTTGGTCTGTGTGGGTAATATTACTGTCTTGGATTGCATATTTAACGGGGTCGAGTAATTCTACACATCCTGATCCTGTAATGTAGCCAATTCCTGTATCAATAATTTTCTTATGGTCGTCACTTAAAATGATGATTTCACCAAGTTCGTTTTTTGTTACGACTCTCCTGTCTGCGACCAGAAGCGCAATATCTCCGAGGTGTATGCCTGCTACAAGTGACATTTTCCTTCCTTCCGATTCTGTGGACTCAACAAGCCATTTGGAACATTTATCCGGAGCTTGCCCGATCAGCTCAATCAGATCCGCACCAACTCATACTTCCTCGAACCCAGCCCGATCTTTTCCCCATGCTCCAGTTGCACCTCCCAGGGGATCTCCGGGTAGACACCGCGGAACTTGTCGCCGCCCGGCTCGTGGCCGCTCTGCAAGGCCGAGCCCTCGTTGCCACGGGCATTGTTGACCAGGTCGGCGCAGGCCTGGTCGATGGCCACCGGGTCAGTGGAGGCGCAGATACCGATGTCGTTGACGATGGGGGCGTCGGCATGGCCGTAGCAGTCGCAGGCGGGCGAAACATGGGTGATGAAGCTGAGATACACAGCCTTGTGCTCCTTGCCCTGTAGCGCCCCCTTGGCGTATTCGGCCATCTTCTTCATCACCAGGTCCGCAGCCTCGTTCCACTGGATGTTGATCGCCTTGACGGGGCAGATCGTGATACAGCGGGAGCAGCCGGCGCAGAGGGTGGGGTCGATGGTCGCCTTCCCCTCGATGACGGCGATGGCGTCATGGGCGCAGGACTTGAGGCAGAGACCGCACCCGGTGCAGTATTTTTCCGCTACCTTGGGGGCCACGGTGGAATGCTGGACCAGCTTCCCCTTGCGGGAGGCGCATCCCATGCCCAGGTTCTTGATGGCGCCGCCGAAACCGGTCAGCTCGTGGCACTTGAAGTGGGTCAGACAGACCAGGGAGTCGGCCTCGATGATCTCGCTGCCGATATGGACCTTTTTCAGCAGTTCCCCCTCGATGGTGATATCCGTCTCGGTCACCCCCCGCAGGCCGTCGCTGATGATCAACGGCGCCCCGACGCAGGCATAGCCAAAGCCGTTTTCGATGGCACAGGTCAGGGAGGAGACCGCCTCCTTCCGCTCCCCCGGGTAGAGGGTGGAGGAGTCGGTCAGAAACGGAGCGGCCTTCAGCTTCTTGATCTCATCCACCACGCGGCGGGCAAAGATCGGCCGGATAAAGGCATGGTTCCCCTTTTCGCCGAAGTGGATCTTGATGGCGGTCAGGTCCCCTTCATTGACGCGCTGGGGGAGCCCGGCCAGGGTCAGCAACTTGGTGATCTTGTCGAACAGGTTCTCTTTGTGGCCGGCGCGCAGGTCGGCAAAATAGACGTTGGACATGATAAATATCTCCCTTTCTCGGAAAGTTGCAAAAATTGACAATGGTCAAGGTTACGTTAAGCTGAATCGCATATTCTCATACCATAAAAACAGGCATTCAACTACATCAAGAAACAATTAATCCAAAGGGGGATCAACTAAATGTTTTGTAATCAATGCGAGCAGGCAGCAAATGGGGTCGGGTGCAACATCTCGGGCGTATGCGGCAAGAAACCGGAAGTGGCGACTTTGCAGGATCATCTGCTCTACGGCCTGAAGAGCCTGGCGCTCTATGCCGACAAGTTGGGGCGGAACGCCGAGATCGACCGTTTCACCATCGAAGGGCTCTTCACCACGGTCACCAATGTTGATTTTGACGCGCCCCGCATCGGCAGCGTCATCAAGCAATGCTACGAAATGAAGGAAAAGGCCAGGGCCGCCAGTGGTGTCACCCTGTCCGGCCCGCTGGCGGACTGGAAACCGGCCGACGACCTGGCCGGCATGATAGCCCAGGGTGAGCAGTACGGTATCAACACCCAACATATCAACGAAGACATCCGCTCCGTGATCGAGATACTGATGTACGGCCTGAAGGGGATGGCTGCCTATATGGACCACGCCATGATCCTGGGCAGGAGCAACGACGACGTGATGGCCTTCGTCCAGAAGGCCCTGGCCGCCACCACCGATCCCAACCTGGGGCTGATGGACTTCGTCGGCCTCTGCATGGAGTGCGGCAAGCAGAATCTTACCGTGATGGCCCTCCTGAACGCGGCCCATACCGATACCTACGGCCACCCGGTCCCCACGGCAGTGCAACTGGGCACCAAGGCCGGCAAGGCCATCCTGGTCTCTGGCCACGACCTGAAGATGCTGGAAGAGCTGCTCAAGCAGACCGAGGGCAAGGGGATCAACATCTACACCCATGGCGAGATGCTGCCGGCCCACGGCTATCCAGGCCTGAAAAAATACAGCCACCTGGCCGGCAACTTTGGCGGCGCCTGGCAGGACCAGGCCAAGGAGTTTGCCAACTTCCCCGGCTCGATCATCTTCAACACCAACTGCATCCAGCGTCCGTCGGACAGCTATAAGGACCGCCTCTACACCTGGGGCCTCGTGGCCTGGCCCGACGTGCCCCATATCGACGGGTGGGATTTTTCCGCCGTCATCAACAGGGCACAGGAGCTTCCCGGTTTCCCGGACAACCCCGGGCAGGAGATCCTGACCGGTTTCGGCCACAACGCCGTGCTGGGGGTTGCCGACAAGGTCATCGCCGCGGTCAAGTCCGGCGCCATCAAGCACTTCTTCCTGATCGGCGGCTGTGACGGTGCCAAGTCCGGCCGCAACTACTACACCGAATTTGCCGAAAAGCTCCCCCAGGATACGGTCATCCTGACCCTGGCCTGCGGCAAGTACCGCTTCAACAAGCTGGAGTTCGGCGACATCGGCGGCATTCCGCGCCTGCTGGACGTGGGGCAGTGCAACGACGCCTACTCGGCCATCCAGATCGCCGTGGCCCTGGCAGGGGCCTTCGAGTGCGGGGTGAACGACCTGCCGCTCTCCATGATCCTTTCCTGGTACGAGCAGAAGGCGGTGGTCATCCTCTTGACCCTCTTCTCCCTGGGGATCAAGAACATCAAGCTCGGCCCGACACTGCCGGCCTTTGTCTCCCCCAACGTCCTCAACTTCCTGGTGGAGAACTTCAACATCGGCCCCATCACCACGGCCGAGGCCGATATCAAGGCGATCCTGGGGTAGGTTACATTAAACATGCAGTAACGGAATAAGGCGCGGGGCTTCGGCTTCGCGCCTTTTTCTTTGTACATGCCTTTGATAATACTATTTACAATAGTATCATCTTGTGATGCCAGGTATTGTATGGGATGACATAGAAGCGTTGCTTGTGGCTTTGGGTGCTGAACGATTTGAGGGAAACGGCTCCCGTGTCAGATTTTTTCTGAACGGGATCAAGGCTACTTTCCACCGGCCACACCCAAAAAAGGAAACTGATAAGGGCGCGGTGAAATCGGTACGCCGTTTTCTCGAGGAAGGGGGTATTCGGCCATGATGCAGTATAAAGGGTATTCCGGCAGGGTTGAGTATGACGACGACGCGGAAATTTTCCATGGTGAGGTAATCGGCCTGCGCGATGTGATCACCTTCCAGGGAACGACCGTTGAAGAGATCAAGCAGGCATTCAAGGAATCGGTTGACGATTATATCGATTTCTGCGCCCAGCTTGGGCATGCGCCTGAAAAGCCATTTACCGGCAAATTCATGTTACGGTTTTCTCCAGACCTACACCGCAAGGTGTATATAGCGGCCAAGCAGTCAGGGGAAAGTATCAACAGTTGGGTAAATGAGCAGTTACAACACCTGACCGCCAATGTCTGTTGAGCAGGGCGTGATGGTTAAGCAATCGTTGATTTGCGAGATGAAGGGTACGACATAGGCATCTTAGTTGGAGCACATGAATCTTTATCGCGAGGCAACCCATGAGTAATATCAAGCTGTTTGAATTAAAACAGATTCGCTCTATCTGGGATGAAAAGGAGCAAAAGTGGTTTTTTTCGGTTATCGATGTGGTTGCGGCCCTAACCGACAGCCCTAATCCCAGGGACTATTGGTATCGCATAAAGCAACGGGAGAAGATCAACGGAATTGAACTGTCGACAATTTGTCGACAGTTCAAACTTGAAGCGCCGGATGGCAAACTGCGGAAAACGGACTGCTCCCACGCCGAAGGACTTCTGCGCATCATCCAGTCCATTCCTTCCCCCAAGGCGGAACCCTTCAAACGTTGGCTGGCGCGAGTCGGCTACGAACGGCTGGAGGAAATTGAAAACCCGGAACTCGCCGCAAAGCGGATGCGGGAGTTGTACAAGGCCAAAGGATACAGCGACGAGTGGATTGAAAAGCGGGTGCGCGGTATCGCGATCCGGGATGAGTTGACCAACGAATGGCAAAAGCGCGGCGTCAGGGAACAACGGGAGTACTCCATCCTCACCGCCGAGATCAGCCGAGCCACCTTCGGCATGACCCCATCGGAATACAAGGAATTCAAGGCCCTGGACAAACAGCGTGATAATCTGCGCGATCACATGACCGACCTGGAGCTGATCTTCACCATGCTGGGGGAGGCATCCACCACCGAGATCGCCCGCAACCGCGATGCCCAGGGGTATGATGAAAACCTCGACGCCTCGGTGGAAGGCGGCACCGTGGCTGGCAGTGCCCGGCGTGATCTGGAGCAGAAATCGGGACGGCGTGTCTCAACGCGTGTTAATTACAAGGAACTACCGGAAAGGGTGAAGCGGAAACTGCTGAAAGTTGAAGAAGAATAACGCCATTCTCCAGTGAATTACATTCCGGAAGTGTCTTGGAAGTGGCCCCCTCAGACGATCAAAGTTGCAATGGCTCAAATACCCCCACTACGATTTGCATCCACCTCCACCTCGCGCCTGGTGATCAGACGCACCTGTCGTTCGTGGAACCAGTAGTACCAGACCCAGTTGAGCATGACAACGATGCGGTTGCGGAAGCCGATCAGGTAGTAGAGGTGGAGCAGCAGCCAGACCAGCCAGGCGAGATAGCCCCGGAAGTTCATGCCGAATGCGCTGGCCACGGCGGCATTGCGGCCGATGGTGGCCATGCTCCCTTTGTCGTGGTAGCGAAAGGGGGGCATTTGGGTCCCGGCTTCCTTTGCCAGTATGGCTTTCCCGGCGTAGATGCCCATCTGCATGGCAACGGGCGCCGTCATTGGCAGCGCCGCGCCGTCCTGCTCCAGATAGGCCATATCGCCTATGACGAAGACTTCGGGGTGATTGGGGAGAGTCAGGTCCGGCTCCGGCTGGATTCTCCCTCCAGGCCTGGCCGGCAAGCCCAGTGTCGCAGCCAGGGGTGCGGCCTTGACCCCGGCCGACCAGAACAGGGTGTGGGCGGGGATGACGGCGCCGTCATGCATGACGACCCGCTCCGGCCCGGCATCCACCACCCTGGAGTTGAGCAACACCTCCACCGACATGCTGCGCAGTTTTTTCAGGGTATAGGTGCGCAGTTGCTCGGGCATGGCCGCCAGCAGCATGTCGGTGGCCTCCACCAGCACCACCCTGGCCGCATGGGTGCTCAGCTCCGGGTAGTCCTTGGCCAGGACGAAATGGACCAGCTCGATCAGGGCACCGGCAAACTCGACCCCGGTGGGCCCGCCGCCGACAATGACAAAGGTCATCAGCGCCCGTTTCCGGGACGGGTCAGGCTCATTGACCGCCCGTTCAAAGGCGGTCAGGATGTGGTTGCGGAGCCTTTCTCCATCGGTCAGTTCCTTGAGGTCGAAGGAGTAGCGCTCCACCGAATGGAGGCCGAAGTGATTGGTAACGCTGCCGGCACCGATCACTAGGTAGTCGTATGGAATTGAGCCATTGTCGGTCCGCACCTCGCGCCGGGCGAAATCCACGCCAATCACCTCGGACAGGTGGAAGCGCGTTCCTGGCCATTTGCGGGCCATGGCCCGCACAGAATAGGCGATGGATTCCTGTTCCAGTCCGGCCGTTGCCACCTGGTAAAGCAATGGCTGGAACAGGTGGTAATTGTTCCGGTCCACCAGCACGATTTCGTGCCCTTTGCCCGCCAGGGCGTTTGCCGCACGGATTCCTCCGAACCCCATTCCTACAATGACGATCCGTTTTTTTGTTTTCATATTGTCCTTTGAATAGTTGGCGAGTCGCTATTTTCAGCTTGTCAGCATCTCGATAGTTGAGTTTTACGTCGATTGCCATGACCTGGGTCATGATGCGCCATCCGGGAGTTATCGGCGCGGAACAAGCCTTGACGGTTTGCAGACATTGTTGAAGATACTTTATCAGAAAAGCCGGGAAAAGTAATTTTGATCATGGCCATTGTCTGTTGGAGGTGAATCGGCACGACAAAACCCTTGAACCGTTGCCCTGTTTCCCGTAAACTTCCAGCCATGTCAACTTTAGAGACCATTGCCGCCAAAGTCAGCGCCAACCAGCGCATTTCCCCTGAAGAAGCACTGTTCCTGTTCGCATCCAACGACCTGCTGGCCATAGGGAATCTGGCCGCCCAGGCCAACGAGCGCAAGAACGGGAAGAAGGTTTTCTTCAACGTCAACCGCCACATCAACCCCACCAACATCTGCGTCAACCGCTGCGCCTTCTGCGCCTTTTCCCGCACAACCGGAGAGCCGGGCGCCTATACCCTGGCCCAGGAAGAGATCTGCAACCGGGCCAGGGGTGCCGAGGCCGACGGCGCCACCGAGGTGCATATGGTGGGGGGGCTGCACCCCGATCTTCCTTTCGAATTTTATGAAGAAACCCTGGCCGCCATCCGCAAGGTCGCGCCCAAGCTGCACATCAAGGCCTTCACCGCCGTGGAGATCGACTACTTTGCCCGCATTACCGGCCTGGAAATCGCTACGGTCCTGGCGCGCCTGAAAGAGGCGGGCCTCGGTTCCATGCCCGGGGGCGGGGCCGAGATCCTGGTGGAGGAGGTCAGGCAGCGGATCTGTCCGGAAAAGATCTCGGGGCAGCGCTGGCTGGAGATCATCCGCCAGGCCCATCTGGCCGGCCTGAAGACCAATGCCACCATGCTTTACGGCCACGTGGAGGGACACGCCGACCGGGTGGCGCACATGGAGATGCTGCGCAATCTGCAGGATGAGACCGGCGGGTTCCAGGCCTTTATCCCCCTGGCGTTCCAGCCGGAGAACTCCGACCTCAAGCTGGACATCAAGGCCACCTCGGGCCTGGACGACCTGAAGACCCTGGCCATTGCCCGCATCTTCCTGGACAACTTCGACCACATCAAGGCCTACTGGGTCATGCTGGGTGAAAAGATCGCCCAGGTGTCGCTGGCCTTTGGCGTCAACGACCTGGACGGCACCGTGGTGGAGGAGAAGATCGGTCACGACGCCGGGGCCCAGAGCCCCCAATCGCTGACCAAGGAGGGGATCATCTCGCTGATTCGCAAGGCCGGCAAGGTTCCGGTGGAACGGGATACGCTCTATCGGCCGATCCGCACCTATTGATGGTCGGTTTCCGGCCGTCCCTTGATCCGGAAGTCGCCCGGCGGCACCTTGAACTGCTGCTTGTTGCACCCCACAGGTCGGCATCCTTTCAAAGGGCCATCAAGCGCCTGAATGACCGTTTCCTGGTCTATGCCGCCACCAGCCCCGCCCCGCTGCCGGCGCCCGGACTGGTCGTCACCCCGGAGATCCGCTGCCAGAGTGAGATGTACCTCCCCATAAAAGAGGTTGCCGGCTGCTTCAACCGCCTTTACTGTTCCGCCCTGGCCTATCCGCCGATCCTCTCCAGCACCCCCTTCCATGACGCCCTGAGTTGGGCCGACGCATTCAGCGCCTTGCCGCCGAAGTTCCAGCTCGGCGCCAATCCGGCCCGGATCCTTGCTGCGCTTCTTGATAACCGTAACCTGTTGCAGGAGTTCATCTTTGCCTCCTTTCTGCCGCGCCGTTTCTACGGAGGAGTTGTTCGCTATCCCAAACAGGAGGAGTTCATTCGGGAGTGGTTGTCAAAAAAGCGGGGTGAGCCATTGCGTTGCCTGGACGCGGCCTGCGGGGATGGCGCCGGATGCTATGGCTTGGCGCGCCTGTTATTGGACGGGGGGTGGCGGCCCGATCAATTTGCCATCGAAGGGTGGACCCTTGAGCCATTGGAGATCTGGGCCGCTGCTCACGGGTCCTTTCCCCATGACCCGCACAGGGAACGGTTGTTCCGCTCATGGGCCGGACCGGTTTTCGAGCTGGGAGCGGACTCGGCGTTGCTCTTCAGGCAAGCCGATCTTCTGCAACGGCCCTCAACCCATGGATACGACCTGATCCTCTGTAACGGCCTGCTGGGAGGGCCGATCATCAACCGGCACAACGGCCTGCGGCGGGTCGTGGCAAACCTGGCGGCGCTGCTGGCGCCGGGAGGGGTGCTGCTGGCGGCGGATCATTTTCACGGCGGGTGGAAAAAACAGAACCCCGGGGAGTTCCTCGGGGCTCTGTGCAAGGAATGCGGTTTGATAGTGACTGAAGCGGGCGAAGGGGTCGCCGCCATGCAGATTACGGCTTCTTGGGATCGGGAGAATAGCGGATCACGGTAGCCTTTTCCAGGGTAATCATGCCGCCACCCATCATCTCGTCGATGCGCGGCATGATGGCGTTGATCTTCTCCTGGCTGTCCACCACCTCGACAATCAACGGCAGGTCTGCGGAAAGATCCAGCAGTTTCTGGGTATGGAAGACGCTGTGGGCGCCAAAGCCGCACAGGCCGCGCAAGACCGTTGCCCCGGCAAAACCCTCCTTGCGCAGGAGTTCGACCAGTGCCTCGTAAAGGGGTTTGCGGCCATAGCGATCACTCTCCCCGATAAAGATCCGCATCAGTACATTTTCGCCTACCAGTTTTGTCATTGCCTGTCTCCTTAGTAAGTTAGAAACACTTATCCCGTTTATTCGGGTCAGGAAATCGTCCGAACGGTAATGATCCCCAGCCAGGTAAACGCCAGGCAAACCGCCACGCTTGCCAGGATATTGGTGAAGGCCATTAAGAATTGGCCGTCCTCCAGCAATTTGAAGGTTTCATAGCTGAAGGAGGAAAAGGTCGTCAAGCCGCCCATGAAACCGACGGTCAGGCCGATGCGCAATGTGTCGGGGATAACGGTGCTGGTCAGGCCGAGTTCCATGACCAGGCCGATGAAATAGGAGCCGATGATGTTGACGGCAAAGGTGCCGTAGGGAAAGGCCCGGCCCAGGAGGCCGTAGACCCACCCCGAGAGGTAGTAGCGGGTAAGCCCCCCGCCGGCGCAAAACAGGGCAATCATAGCGGCTGTTTTCATATTATCACCCTCCCCGGGAAAAACGAAAACTCCTGCCCTCGGTTTGAAGGGCAGGAGTCATCAGCTTTTGCAAGCGGTTTTGGCGAACTCCATCGCCGTGTTTTTGGTTACAATCAGAAGCGGATCAGCAGGCCACCCCAGGTCAAGCCGCCGCCGAAACCCATGGCCAACACCAGATTGCCCGGTTTGATGGTGCCGTTACGCCGGTTTTCGTCCAAAACCAGGGCCACCGAGGCGGCCGAGGTATTTCCCATACGATCCAGGTTGAGCAGGAAGCGTTCTTTTGGAAAGCCGCTTTTTTTGGAGATAAAATCAATCATGCGTACGTTGGCCTGGTGCGGGATGATGTAATCCAGATCAGTCGGCGTAATGCCGGCTTTTTTACAGAGTGTGTTGATGATGTCGGGAATGACATCGGTGGCAAAGATATAGACCTGCTTGCCGGCCATCTGAAAGAAGATTTCGCGGGCTTCGATCGTCTCGGGGGTAATCGGTTTGCGGGAGCCGGAGGAGGGTACCTGAATCAGCGGCCACCCCTTGCCGTCACTGCGCATGTAGGTATGCTGAATGCCGGTTTTCTCGTCGCCACCGCTGCTGAGGATGGCCGCTCCGGCACCGTCGCCGAACAGCGGACAAGTGGACTTGTCGTTGAAATCAAGTATCTTGGAGTAAGTGTCCGCCCCGATGGCCATGACGGTTTTGTATTTGCCGCATTTGATGAAATTGTCGGCGATTTCCATGGCATAGACAAAGCTGGAACAAACCGCGTTGATGTCGAAGGCAAAAGCATTCTTTGCAGCGATGTTCTCCTGAACCATACATGCGGTGGAGGGCAGACTCATATCTGGCGTTGAGGTGCCGACAACGATACAGTCTATGTCTTCCGCAGAGAGGCCAGCCGATTCCAGGGCATTTTTGGCCGCTATGGTGGCCAGGTCCGAGGTGGCCTGGTCGGCATGGGCAAACCGGCGTTCGCGGATGCCGGTGCGGGTGAAGATCCATTCGTCGGCGTTCTCCACCAGGTAATCGAAGTGGCTGTTGGGAATTACCCTTTCGGGCATGCACGAGCCGCTTCCGATGATTTTTGATATGATCATTGTATCTCCACTTTCGTTTGTTACGGTGATGATTTCATTAGGGATAAAGTTTTTTACTTATCTCACAAAATAACGCTGTTTGTCAAATGGAATGCATGGAGTATGCAGCGAATTCGACACATGTCCGCTGAGCACCGCCGACCATCAGGGATCTGCCCAGTGCCTGACAAGATCCACCAACGCAAAGACCCATACCAGGATAATGGAAGACAGCACGCCCTTGCCGAAGCCGGCAACATTGTGCAGTGCCGCCAGCACCTGGTTGGTGTCGAGCGCGCCCGATGCCATTTTTGCGGCTATGACCGGCGACAACCCCTTCAGCACCACGAACAGCGCGATCAGCAGCAGCAGGTTGAGGACCATGACGATGGCGATTCCCATGACCTTGCGGCCGAGATAGAGTTGGCCCAGGCCCGGCAGGATGAACGCATTCAGCAGCAAGGCGATTCTCTTCTTTTTCATGGCGCACCTCCCTTGTCTCCTGAAGTCAGCATTGCCACCATCTCCTTATGGATCAAACCGTTACTGGCCACAATGCGGTCATTGAAAATGTCATATGTGGATCCGTCAAAGGTGCTTACCGTGCCCCCTGCCTCCCGGACCAGAAGCACGCCGGCCGCCACATCCCACGCCTTGAGCTTGAGCTCCCAGAAACCGTCCAGGCGGCCGGAGGCCACGCCGGCCAGGTCCAGGGCCGCGGCCCCGGCACGACGAATACCACGGGCAGTCTTCTGGAAGGCGATGAAATCGGCAAAGTTGTTGGCCGGATCAGTTGCGCAATCGTAGGGGAAGCCGGTGGCCAGCAAGGTATCCCGCAGTGGAGACCGGGAAGAGACCTGCAGCCGATGACCGTTCAGATAGGCTCCACCACCCTTGGTGGCCGTGAACAGCTCCTCTTGGAGCGGATTGTAGACCACTCCCGCCAGCAACTCTCCCGCCTCTTCCAGGCCGATGGAAACGCAGAACCAGGGGAAGCCGTGGGCATAGTTGGTCGTGCCGTCCAGCGGATCTATTATCCAGCGAAAGGGCGAGGGTCCCTGGGCGTATTCGCCTTCTTCCGCCACGATATTGTGTTCGGGAAAACGCGCCTGCAAGCATGACACGATCATCCGTTCCGACTCCCGATCCACCTCTGTGACCAGATTCTTGTCACCCTTCATGTCTATGGCAAGCTGCGAAGCGAAGCGGTAGCGCTGGAATGCGCCGGCTGCAAGGGCCGCCTCGACTGCGGCATCCAGGTATATCTGCCGATTATCCATGGCCAGCCTCCAAAAAATAAGGCGGCTGATTGCCGCCCTTACCCTGGTAGCGTTTATATCAGAGCCGCGCCCGGAAGGCAAGCGCGCCAGTCATTGTTGCTTTGACATTATACATGCTTTAGGGCATAGTTAGCCAGTTTGGTAACCTTATTCCGATCCCAAATCAAAGCGCTATCTACGTTGGCTCGTCTTCGGTTTCTCAGCGTACTGATTTATACGATTTCGTAGCCTATCCCCCTCATCTTTGGTTTGAAATTGGAATTTCTCAGGAGCGTCTATCGTGGTTCTCATGGCAAACATTTTCAGGGCTTTGGCAGTGATTCTGGAACTGGCCAGCGGCCTGCTGACGATCTACAAGTACATATTGATAGCAGCGTGCGTGCTGTCGTGGGTGAATCCGGACCCCTATAATCCCATCGTAAATTTCATTTATCGCGTCACTGAACCGTTATTGCGGCGGATCAGGCGCTATATGCCGAATACCGGGGCGCTGGACATCTCGCCGATTGTGGCTTTTGCCCTTATATACGTCGTTCAGATTGTGGTATTCGATACAGCGATCTACTACCTGAGGACTGCTTTTGGCAGCGCCGCGGGATTGGATTTGAAAGGGTTCTGAATACGATGAAGATAACTCCTCTTGACATTCAGCAGCAGCAGTTCAAGGGTAAGATGCTGGGCGGGCTCGACCCGGAAGATGTGGATGCATTCCTGCAAACCGTAGCTGGTGAGATGGAGAACCTGATCCGAGAGAACAATGAACTCAAGGAACAGCAGGCCCGGCAGAGCCGCGATATGCTTGACATGGCCGAGAAGGAGAAAGACCTTCGCGAGACCATGCTGGCGGCCCAGCGCATCACCGAGGATATGAAAGCCAATGCCAAGAAAGAGGCCTCGCTGATCATATCTGAGGCAGAAATCAAGGCCGAGCGGATCGTGGCCGACTCTGAACGGCAATTGGGCGAGCTCAAGACCCGCATTGAAGAAATACGCCGGCAAAAGATCCAGTTCGAAATGAGCCTCAAGGGCCTTCTGGACAGCTTCGCCCGCCAACTATCCGGCGATGAGCCGACCTGAACCGGCACTTTACACCGTTCAGAAGGACGCCATTGTCCTCAACCTTCACATCCAGCCCCGGGCGTCGAAGAATGAGGTATGCGGGGCTCAGGACAACGCCCTGAAGGTCAGGCTCACCTCGCCTCCGGTGGAGGGGGCGGCCAACAAACTTTGCCGCGAGTTCCTGGCCGAATTGCTGGGCGTGAGCAAATCAGCGGTCGAGATTATTTCCGGTGAAACATCCCGCCACAAGAGGGTGCGGATATCAAGCAGCGACCCCGACCGGCTCCGGCAGATCATAGACAAGAACATAGCTTCAGACTGAACCACTCTTATCGGCCCTTTCGGATTCTGTCCACTTCCGATCAACTACCGGAACCATCTGTCAATCGGCTGAAATACTCCACGAAAGGAAACAACAATGGCACAGGCAAAAAACGGTGACAGGGTCCGCGTGCATTACACCGGCCGACTGGAAGACGGCAGCATATTCGATTCATCGGAAGGGTTCGTTGACACTTGCGATGATGAGGGGTGCGGATGCAATAGCAATCCAACCGATCCCATGGAATTCGTTATCGGCGAAAATAAACTGATCCCCAAATTCGAGCAAGCCGTAATCGGACTTGAGCCGGGCCAAAGGGTGGAAGTCAAGATCGCGGCCGACGACGCCTATGGCCAGCGGGTCGAGGAGATGGTGGCTGTGGTGGAGCGTAGCGAGGTTCCGGCCGACATGAACCCAGAGGCAGGGCAGCATATGGAGGTCATTCTGCAGGATGGCACGCCGCTGCCGGTCCTGGTGACCGAAGTGACCGATACCACCATCACGCTGGATGCCAATCACCCGTTGGCAGGGCTGGATCTGACCTTTGACATCAAGCTGGTGGAAATTTCCTGAGAACCGGCAGGGTGCCGGGCCTGTGTCGCCAGGCATAGGCTAATGGCCAGCAGGCTCCATTTTGAAACAAGAAAGGCCGTTGACATCTCGTCAGCGGCCTTTCTGTTTTGTATCGCTCCTGGGTATGCTGCTATTGTTTTCCAGTGGCCACGGTCGATCCGGCCGGTTCCACACCATAGTCTTTCGCTTCTGCAGGCGGCTGGGCAATTACCACCACAAAAGGGATGGCCTTGCCCGGCTCAACTCCCATGTTGGCAAGCGAATCACCGAACTGGTTGGCCATGGACGACTCGATCTTATCCAAAGGCATTGTGGCCAGCTGCTCTTTTGTCAACGGGTTGCCGCAGTAGGCGTTCTTGGAGGCCAGAACTTTGCCGCTGCCGTCATAGATCATCCCTCTGATCTGGATTGCGGCGCGTGGCTTATTGAAGTTATTGACAGCTTCGCCCGTGATGACCAGCAGATCCCCGACCACGGCGTTTTTGACAATCGAGGCGTCAACTGACCGCACCGTGATCCTGCCGGCATCGGTAACGTTTTTCACCTTTACATCCGAGAACATGGAATACCCGAAATAACCGAGAGCCGAAACCACTGCCAGTGCAGCAATGGCGACCAGAACCGTGAACAGCGGATTCTGCTTGCGGCGGGAGACTATCGAAAGCGGGGGAAGTTCCTCCTGTGGCGCCTGGGGTGCTTCGGCTGCCGGTGCGGTCTTGAGGGTGTCCTTGGCATCCGGAGGTGCGCTTTCCTGCGTATTGGCCAGTGGCCCAAAGAGCAGTTCCTGTGCAGGCTTCAGCTCGTCCGGATGCACCTGTTGAACAGCTACCGAGGTAAGTTCGTCGCCAAAATCGATTTCGCCCAGACTGAAAGGCTCGTCTGGTCCGGGTGCCGCCACAAAGGGCTCGGGGTTGGCCGGCTTGCCGGCGGAGGCATCAATCCCCATGGAGTCGGCAAACTCGTCCATCTGAAAATCGAATTTGATCTCCTCGGTAGATTCCTCGGGCTCTGGCGGCGCAACGGCATCTCCAAAAAGGGGTTCGTCACCGAAATCGAGATCGGTATCTTTATCCTCTGCAACAGCTGAAGAGGGGAATTGGACCATGGTCATCTCGTCCGCATCTGGAGCCGGAGCCGACGCCAAGATGGTTTTGTCTTCCTCCATGGGGGCATCGCCGAAATCAAAACCGCCAAAATCTATTTCACCTGGCGCTGACAGGGTCTCATCCTGGCCAATGGCAAAACCTTGATCTTTTTCAAGGGACGAAAAGTCGAAGTTGTCGGCTGAGTCGGACTGCTCTGCCGCGGCAGGTTCGTCAGTGGTCGCCATGCTGACCGTGGATTCGGAGGTTTCTTCCAGACCAAAAACAGAAGGGTCGAAGGCGGGTTCAGGCGTTTGTGCGGGGGTGGCGCTCTCCTCCTGCCGGGATTCTGCCGCCGTGGTTTCCTCTTCCTGTCCAAAAGAAGCCGACTCGTCGAGCATGGTGCCAAAATCCGCTGCTGGCGTGCTTTCCGGCTGCTCCGATTTAACGGTGAACACGTGTTTGCATTTGGCGCAACGGACCTTGACCCCTTTGTCAGTGACCTTGGAATCATCAAGCCTGAACTTCGTATTGCACTGTTCACACTGGATAATCATCTGCGCCCCCCGGTGATAATTTTAATTCGTGACAACCCGGAATCTCCGGATGGTTGGACCTGGATTTGAAGTGCCAGACGACGGAACTGCTTGAAACAACGGTAGTCTTATATCAGAAATAATTGAAAGGTGTCAATCTTATTACAATTCGGATCATGCTGTAATATCACCGAATTGCGGGCATATTCCCCTGATTTGGCAGGTAAGGCATATATTCGGGTCGGCACCGTCGCACCCTGCGGTTATTCCCAGGTGAGCCAGGGAGAAATCATATTTGACCGGATCGTGGGGATCGAAAGCGCGCAGGCTGGAGGTGATTTCCAGGGCCATGCGCCAGTCGGCGCTCTTGCGTCCGGTAAAGCCCAGATAACCGCAGATGCGCTGGATATGGGTATCCACAGGGATAACCAACTGAGAAGTGCCGATTCCATGCCAGAGACCGAGATCTATGCCGTCATCGGGCCTCACCACCCAGCGCAGGAACATGCAAAGCCGCTTGCAAGCGCTGCCGGAAGCGGGGGAGGGGAACAGGAAAGGGAAATAGGAATCATCCGGAATCCCGCTTTGCCCGAATACCTGCTGATAGTCGAGACTCAGTACCGCTGCCACGTATTTGCCAAGGGACAAGGTTACGTTTTCTGCCTGGGCTTCATGAAAATTCAGGAAAAAGTCGTTGACGCTGCCAGAGTGCTCAATCATCAAGCGAATGGCCAGCAGCAGCGCCACCAGGTCGCGCCCGTCATTGAAGCGGTGCTTGAATCCATCAAAGGTGTGCAGCCCGTTTTTCGGATCGAATCGCTCCGCAAAGCGGCGCGGCGAGGGCCCCATCTCTGCGAAGATCGCCTCCAGGTTGCGCAGGATGATCTTTACATTGCCATAGGCAAAGGCAGAGGCGATCACGGCCACCACCTCCCGGTCGGCCGGGTCGTCGTAGCGGTGGCAGAACGTTAGCGGGTCGTTGGCCAGGTGGATGGCGGAACGGGCCGCGTAGAGGCGGTTGAGGATGGTTTTGATATCAAGATTTGCCATGGTTGTGATGACCTTTACAACTCAAAGGGTCTGTATGCAATTTTGCATGGTTAAATAGCATGCAACATCATGAAATGCAATTTTCCAAAGCAGACCAGGGCCACCTTCCGTGCCAACAATACCGCTCTCACGCTGACCGAACCATATAGCGATGGGCACGGTCGTCCCATAAACGCTGCACATTCCATTCGCCAAAGTTGTAATGCCGGTAAAATTATTATATAAAATTAATAATGAAACTGTTATGAGGTAACGTAAGGCTACAGTAATGAGGTCAAAAATGGATAATCCTCTTAATTCCCCCGGTCTTCTCCCCTGTGCTGCTCAAGTTGACAGCCTGGCACACGACAAGACCGTCAACAAGCGATACCTTGTCAACAAACTCAATTTTCTGAATTTCCAGGACCAGACCATCCTCGTCAGCTTCAGGCACGCCAGATACGACAACACCATGTCCTTCCGCGCAAAACCTTTGCCCTGCGCGGGTGAGCACCTGGAATGCACCTGGGAAGACAGCTCCGATATCGAACAGATGCTGAATATGTATCGCTTCGAATACCTGCTCATTACGGACGGCCACAAACTGCTCCTCGTCAATGCGCAAGTGATCTCCATGAACTCCGCCGGAATAACCCTTCTCTTGCCTGCGAACTGCCGGGAATACAAGAACAGAAGAATAAAAAGACATCCATGCATCGGCATCACCACGCAATTCTCGCAGAACAGCACACTGTTCCATGGCTCCCTCATTGATTTCACACCTGTGTCGTTTCTGGTGGATGGAAGTACGGAATCGCCGCAGGCCGTGCGCTGGGCCATGGTGGATTCGAGAGTGAACCTACATCTTTATGCGGGCACTGAAATTCTCTATACCGGTGAATGTATTATCACCCGTGAGAGCCGTAAACAGGAAGACGGCAGAAGAAGATTCGTTCTGCGCCCCGCAACCAGCTCCATCCAGCTTATCAAGCCGAAACAGTACCGTAACAAACGGCAGGAGCTTGTTCCATCGCCTAACATGGTTTTCAGGCACCCCCTGATTGGCAGTACGGTGAATCTCAAGGTCGCAGACCTCTCCGGTTCCGGATTTTCCGTGGAAGAAAGCGTTGAGACTTCAATCCTGCTGCCGGGGATGATCATTCCGGGGATCGAACTCAGTTTTGCTCATGGATTGAGCATAAGCTGCAAGGCCCAGGTTGTATCGCGGAATCTGGTTGAAAATGAGGGAGAGGAGGTGGTGAAGTGCGGACTCGCCATTCTGGACATGGACATACACGAACATGTGAAGCTTCTGTCCATCCTGCATCAAGCGGAAGACAAGAACTCCTATGTCTGTACCGATGTGGATATGAATGCACTATGGGACTTCTTTTTCGAAACCGGGTTCATATATCCGGAAAAATATGCCTATTTTCAGGCAAACAAGGAGCAGATCAAACAAACCTACGACAAGCTTTACGGTCAAAATCCACATATAGCCCGGCATTTCATCCATCTGGAACGAGGGAAGATTCTGGGACATATGGCCATGGTCCGCTTCTACGAGGATTCCTGGCTCATCCACCATCATGCTGCCAGGAAATCGGTTTCCGCGAAAGCAGGCCTGAAGGTATTGAACCAGGTTGGTCAGTATCTGAATGAGCTGCAAAATCTCCATTTTACTCGTCTGCACTTTGTCTACTGCTATTTCAGGCCCGAAAACCGGTTCCCCAACAGGGTGTTCGGTGAGTTTGCACGCCAACTGAACAACCCTCGGGGGTGTTCCCTGGATAAATTTGCCTACCTTCATTATCGCGGGAAAAGCATTGATGATGGCACCATACCTGAGCCATGGAAATTGGCCGAGGCGAACTCTTTCGATTTTGCGGAGTTGGGGAGCTTCTATGCGTTTGTGTCAGGAGGCCTGATGATCGACGCCTTTGATCTGCATCCAGGCTTCGCCTGCCAAGATGAAGTGGCGAAGGAATACCGGAAATTGGGATTCAAGAAAGAGAAACATTATTATGCCCTGCGGAAGGAGGGGACCCTCAAGGCCATGATTATGGCGAACTGCACCGATGCCGGCTTCAACATGGCCAATCTTACCAACTGCGCCATCTTTATCGCGCTTGACGAAACCATACCGGCTGACATCTTGGGACTGGCCCTCGGACAGGTATCCGAGTTGTATGATGAGGAGGAGATGCCGGTCTTGATCTATCCCTTTTCCTTTGTAGAAGAACGGGACCTCCAATACGAGAAGGTTTACATGCTCTGGATACTGGACCTGCACTACAGCGACGATTATTTCAGGTTCTGTGACGGGTTGTTCAAGGGTGCCAGAACAACCGATTGAGCATATTCCCCGGAGATGACATGGAGTCTTCAAATCTCAACGGCATACCGCTTTACAACAGCCGGATCATTGATTCATATATCAGGCTCATCAAGCAGAAATACACCGACGTCAACGTGGGTGAACTCTTGAATTTCGCCGGAATGAAAGGTTACGAGGTTGCGGATGAAGCCCACTGGTTCACGCAGGAGCAGGTCAATCGCTTCTACGAGAAACTCGTGCAAGTCACCGGAAATCACAACATTGCCAGGGAAGCAGGACGTTATGCTGCATCGCCGGATGCAATCGGGGCGATGAGGCAGTTTGTCCTGGGACTGATGGGCGCTTCCAATGCCTTTGAGATTATCAACAAAACCACCGCCAATTTTACCAGGTCTTCCCGCTACGAATCCAGAAAGATATCTTCCAACAAGGTGGAGATTACGGTTACGCCCATTATTGAAGGCGTGGAACAACCATTCCAGTGCGCGAACAGGATCGGCTTTTTCGAAGCAATGGTCCTTATCTTCAACCTCAAAATCTCCGACGTTAAGCATTACCCGCATATCGAGCATACCGAGTGCATGTTCAAGGGGGGTAAAGTTTGCCGGTATGTGGTTACATGGGACAGATCTCTCGCCGTCACCCTGAAAAGATCAAGTGTCATGGTAATCCTCCTCCTGGCACTCTTCAACCTGGCGCTGTTGTTAATGGGAAATTGGGCCGTGTTGGAGACTTCGCTGTTTGGCTCTCTGTTCATGGTCATGCTTCTCGCCCTTGGCATCGAAATGGTCGATAAAAAAGAACTGCAGGTGAGCTTGAGCAATACGAGAGAGGCCAACGACAATCTGCTTCATCAGATAAATATCAACTACAACAATGCATTGATGACCAACGAGATAGGTCAGGCGCTCGGCCGGTATAGCAGCACCGGGGATATCCTGGCCCATGTCACCAAGATCATGGAAAAACGACTCGATTACAGTCGTGGTATGATTCTCATGGCAAATCGTGAAGGTACCAGGATGGTGATGACAACCTGCTACGGTTATGACGAGGCACAGCGTAGTTATTTAAGAAAGTGGTCTTTCCATACGGACAGACCAGCATCAAAAGGGGTGTTTGTACGGGCGTTCCGGGAGCAGAAGCCCTTTTTCATAAACGACCTGAACGATGTCGAGGAGGATGTATCGCCCCGCAACCTCGTCTTCGCGAGAAGGCTCGGAACCCAGTCGTTCATCTGTTGTCCGATCATGTGCGAAGATAATTCCATAGGTGTCATTGCAGTCGATAATATTAAGACAAAGAGGCCGGTCGTCGAGAGCGATGTGAGCCTGTTAATGGGAATAGCATCCATGATCGGCATCAGCATCCGAAACAGCGAGCTCATTGAAGCCAGGGTCAAGGTTTTCAAGTCGGTTCTGCTCGTACTGGCAGCGAGCATCGACGCACGCGATTCCCTCACGGCAGGCCACTCGGAAAAAGTCACCGAATATTCAATCGCCATATGCAAAGAGGTTGGGCTTTCCCCTGATTACTGCGAGGTAATCAGGGTTGCCGCCCTTCTCCATGATTACGGCAAGATCGGCGTCCCTGACAATATTCTGAAGAAGGAAGGCAAGCTGACACCGGAAGAATTCGAGGTTATCAAGAATCATGCGGCAATAACCTCCGAGATCCTTGCGAAGATCGACTTCGAGGGAATTTACTGCGAAACCCCCGAGATTGCCGGTGGACACCATGAAAAAATGGATGGAAGTGGCTATCCGCTTGGGCTGAAGGGGATGGACATCCCTGTGGGGGCAAGGATAATCGCCGTGGCAGACTATTTCGAATCGATCACTTCAAAACGTCACTACCGTGAGCCGATGCCTATCCACGAGGCTTTCACCATTTTGCGGCAGGAATCCGGTACCCATCTCGACGAAAAGTTTGTGGAGGCGCTCATCACCTACTACACCAGGACTTATCTCGATAATAAGGCTCCTCCCGAGGATGCCATCTAATGCCAATTTAATGGCAGGATGAAATTATTGCGGTTAGATTGAGGTGATTAAGTCATGCAAGGTTGGTAGAAAGATGCCGCGCCTGTTCAGGCCAACGGCTTGCGCCCTCTACAGGAGATCAACGGAGTATAAGTAAATCTTCGCGGGTCGGCAAAGAAAACCCTGAATTCTTCCAGAAACCCTTGGTGACCGTTTTTGTATTGGTCGAACCGGTATCCGGAATTTTTTGCCGCAACTTCCACCTTTTTTGCCCAGTTATAGGCGTCCACCTGATTCAATTCCCCATAAATCAGGTGATGACTCCCTACATTCACACAAATGTCGTCGAAGCCCAGATCATAAAGGAACGCGTAGAGTTTGCGGCCTGCATACGGGTCAAAATCATGGTGTTTTTCCAGGTTGTCCATGATGCCGCATATGGTTTGCTCCAACCTGTCAGAGAGCCCGTAATGATTAAGGCAGTTGTAATCGAGGTCGATCAAACACAGAATTCCTCCGGGAGCCAATATCTCCGCCAGGTTTGACACGATCTCACTGCTCTTTGCCTTGTGGTACTCAAGCACGAAACGGACCCATATGAAATCGAACCTGCCAAGGTCCTGCAATGGCTCGTAAAAATCCTTACAAATGAATGAGATCCCGTTCTCGCTGTAATGCTCGGCAGCATGTTTTATTCTGGATTCAGATGCATCAATACCGACGATTTCACCTGCCGGCTGAATGAGTTGATGCAGATAACGGGTCGTTATTCCCGAACCGCAGCCGATATCGGCGACCCTCATCCCGGGTTGTATTCCGGCCCAAAGGGACTGCTTCATGACCGACTCGCTGTCTGTCTTCAGATCAAGGCGTAGGGCTTCTTCATTATGCTCCATGATGTATTGATGTGGGGCCATGAGCAATCTCCGGTATCAGGCTTCCTGGATTTGTGGTAAACAATTTTTAAAATATTCTAACACAAATGTCACGGGATGTATTATCTGCAACCGGATTTAACAGAAATTATGTTTCATACCCCAGCCGGGAATTTGATAAATCAGCCTGGAGATCATACGTCAAGTCTGTATGGAGGATATTATGACCAAAGTGAAGGAACTGTTGCAGTCGGCAACTCTCGCGTGGCTCATTACCTGTGCATGGAGTGTCAACGCCAATGCTTCAGGGTTCGGAATTTTTACACAGGGCGCCGCAGCTCTCGGCCAGGCAAACTCAGTTGTGGCTCACCCGGAAGGCCCCTCGGCTCTTTTTTTCAACCCTGCCCTCATAAACCAGCTCACTGGAACGCAGATGGAAGCAGGCACAACCCTCATCTTTCCCCAGCGGCAATTCAGAGATCCAGGCGGCAACACAACAACGACAAGAGACACCCTCTTTTTCCCCAGCACGTTCTATCTGACCCATGCACTTAATAACGACGTCGGCCTCGGTTTGGCGGTTTTCAATCCGTTCGGTCTCTCCACCGACTGGGGAGGGGAGTGGAGTGGGCGCTACCTTGCCACAAAATCCGAGATCCAGACCTACAACATCAATCCCGCACTGTCATATCGGGTTCTCCCTGACGTTTCCATTGCCGCCGGACTCGACATCCTTCTGCTCGATGCCACACTGGAAAGCAAAATACCGTCAACTGCTATCGGCATTCCCGGGCCGTTGTTTGATGTGGCGCAGAAGTTCAGCGGTTCCGGGAGCGGAATAGGGTATAATGTCGGCTTACTCTGGAACATTACTGACGATCTATCGTTTGGTGCATCATATCGAAGCGAGGTTGAAATCGACATTGATGGTGATTTCTCCACCGATATTTCATCGCAGAAAACGTCCGGGAATACTTCAATCACTCTTCCTCAGCAGGTTTTCGCCGGAATTTCATACCGGGTTTCGGAACATTTCGGCATGGAAGCGGGCATGCGTTGGGAAGACTGGTCATCGTTCAACCAGCTCAAGCTTGACCTCCCCGGTGTCTCTTCTGTTGTGTACCCCAGGGATTGGCACGATACCTTTGCAATCAATTTGGGAGGCAAATACAGGCTCGGCAACCGGTATTCTGTTTCGGCTGGATACTTGTACGGGTTGAATCCGGTGCCGGATCAAACCTTTGAACCATCGATTCCTGATTCGAATACCCATCTCTTTTGTGTTGGAGGAGAGGCGCAGGTAAACAAACTGAAGATATCGCTTGGATACGGCTATCAACTGCAGGAGGAGCGGACCAAATCCACAAACAGTTATGGCTCCGTCGCCAACGGAAGTTACAATTCCGATCTGCATCTGCTGGGGATCAGCATGAGCTGGAAGTTCTAAAAACCGCCCTGTTGGGCATGGACAGAACTTCGGCAAGTCCGATCTATACCTCCGCCTCGCGCAGGAACTGGGCCGCATCCTCGGGGGATGTGGGGTTGATGTAGAAGCCCGTGCCCCATTCGAAACCGGCCACCTGGGTCAGGCGCGGCACCAGTTCGATATGCCAGTGATAGTCGTATTCCAGTGAGCTCCAGTGGCCCGGTTTGCCCGGACGGCGGTGCATTGGGGGCGCGGTGTGGAGGATGAAGTTATAGGGCGCGTCACGTAATACCTGCTTGACCCTGAGCAGCATGTCCTTCATGGCCACGGCCAGTTCGGCCAATTGGGCATCGTTCATCAGGGCAAAGTCGTGGCTGTGCCGCTTGGGAAAGAGCCGCAATTCGAAGGGCGAACTGGAGGCGTAAGGGGTCATGGTCACGAAGTTGGAGAATTCGCGCACCACCCTGGTGCCTTCGCGCAGTTCAAAATTGATCAGGTCGCAAAATATGCAGCGTTCCTTGTTGTTGAAATAGTTGCGTGCCACCTTGAGCTGGGTTGACGCCACCGGAGGCATGAGAGGCACCGCGATCAATTGGCTGTGGGAATGGGCCAGTGTTGCGCCGGCCCTTTTGCCATGGTTTTTGAAGAGCACCATGTAGCGGAAACGGAAGTCCCGGCGCAGGTCCAGGTAACGGGCACGGTAGGCGGTCAGTACATCGGTAATTTCGCTGGGCGTCAGGTCAGCCAGCGATCGTTTGTGATCGGGTGTTTCTATGATCACCTCATGGGCGCCGATGCCGTTCATCACGTCGTAAAGACCGAAGCCGCGGTTGTTGAGCTCGCCCTCTACCCTCAAAGCGGGATATTTGTTGGGGATTACCCGCACCCGCCAGTTGGCGGCGTTGGGAATCCCGCTGGGCCGGATGGCGAATATCTCCGTTGGCGTCTTGTCCTCATTGCCGTAGCAGAACGGGCAGGCTGTCATGCCGGTGTCATCGGGCTCCACCAGGAAGTCCCGCGGCCGCCGGCCGCGCTCGGTGGCAATGATCACCCAGTGGAGTTTAATCGGATCCCAGCGTAGTTCGGACATGTGAGCTCCTTGTCGTTTTCTTTTATCAATTCATACAACAGTATTCGATAAATGTTCAGTGGAAATTCCCTGAATCCAAAAGAAACATAAGATTATTTGTCTATTGCACTGTCCAGGACAGTTCTCAGTACTCCGGCAAGATCGGTTGGCAACAACGGTTTCATGAGAAGCTGCATGCCTTCTTCGAGCAGTTTTTGTTTATGGACGAGGTCGTTCTGGTAGCCGCTGGTGAAGATGATTTTCAGGTCGCTCCTGATACGTCTGAGCTCCCGGGCCGCCTCGCTACCCTTCATGTTCGGCATGACAACATCAATCAGCACCAGATCGACGTTTTCGGCATTTTCACGGAATACGTCGATTGCTTCATGCCCGTCTCCTGCCAGTAGTACGTTGTAGCCAAGACTTGTCAGGAACATCTCAAGATATTCCCTGATGGCGGCTTCATCGTCAACTACCAGGATGGTTTCCTGTCCGCCCCGTAGTGGTTGGTGGTTCAACGCCGTATCTTGCGGAAGCACATCGCCCTCGATGACTGGCAGCAGTATTCTGAACGTGGTGCCCCGGCCCGGTTCGCTGTAGACGCTGATGTAACCCTTATGTTGTTGTACAATGCCATAAATTATCGAAAGACCCAGCCCGGTACCGGTGCCGGTCTCTTTGGTGGTAAAAAAAGGTTCGAAGATCTGCTGGCGGGTCGCCGCGTCCATACCAACGCCGTTGTCGGCAACCGTGAGGACCACATTGCGCCCCAGCGTTCCGTAGCCGTGCATCCGGATAAATCCCTCATCGATATCCACAAGGTCCGTGCTGATCGAGAGAATGCCGCCATCAGGCATGGCGTCCCGCGCATTTGTCGCCAGGTTCATCAACACCTGCTCGATATGCCCGCCATCGGCAATGATCGGTATGTCTTCTCCGCTTAGGGAAACCACCAGCTTGATGTCTTCGCCAATGATCCGGCGGAGAAAAATTTCCACATTTCTGATGCAGTCGTTGAGATTCAGCTGTTTCAGTTCCATCTCCTGTTTCCTGCTGAAGGTCAACAGGCTGCGGGTCAGGTTCTTGGCCCGCTCAGCCGCAGCAAGGATATGATCCAGCCTGCCCCGTTGGGGGTCATCCATGGGCATCTTTACCTGCATCATGGAGCCAAAACCGGAGATGACGGTCAAAATGTTATTAAAATCGTGGGCGATCCCGGCGGAAAAACGACCGATGGCCTCCATCTTCTGCACCTGGCGGAGTTGCTCCTCCAGGCGCTTCTGCTCTGCCATGGTTTGCTGAAGCTCCTGGTGTGCCCGTTCCAGGTCGGCCATTTTCTTTTCCAGTTTGCGGAACAGCGCCTCGTTGTACTCCTTGAGGAATTCGCCTTCTTGTCTGGGCAAGTCGGCTGCTCCCAACTGGCCGCTACGGGAGGCAGTCAGCACCTCGCGGATGATCTCCATCAGCGCTTGCGGTTCCAGAGGCTTGATGACGAAACGGTTGGCCCCCAGGCTGAGCGCCAGCGCCTCATCCTTTTGATCGGTGAAGGTAGCGGTGTAAAATATGAACGGTATCTGCTTGAGGCGCTCGTCCGCACGCCATTTCCGGCAGAGGGCATAGCCATCCATAACCGGCATGAGGATGTCGGACACGACCAGGTCCGGTGGAGTCATTCGGGCCGACTCCAGCGCCTCGGCGCCATTGCTGGCCGAGCGCACTTCAAAACCGTTTCCCTTCAGAAGCACTTCCAGGAAATAGCGGTTTTCGGCAATGTCATCGACAATCAGAATGCTTTGCATGATCTTTCCTCACTCTTCCTGCTTTGGGAGATGCTGCTCTATCTGCAGCACAAAGGTATCCGGGTTGATCGGTTTTTCGATATAGCCGTTGCACCCGGCAGCAAGCGCCTTGTCGCGATCTCCTGCCATGGCATAGGATGTGACCGCCACAATCGGAATGGCCGCCAGATCCGGATTTGTACGGAGTTGCCTGGCAACGGTATAGCCGTCCATACACGGCAGTTGGATATCCAGCAGTATCAGATCGGGCCTGATCCTGGCTGCCAGATCAATCCCCTCCTGCCCGTCAGTGGCGGCGCAGATCTCATAGCCGTGTTTTTCAAGAATAAATGTGACCAGATACATGTTCTGTTCGTTGTCCTCGATATACAGGATTTTAGTTTTCATGCCTGGTTCCTTTCAACTGGTAGTGTGAAACCGAAGGTGCTGCCTTTGCCCGGACTGCTTTCAACCCGCATGG